>MAAB01029225.1_pt1 | contig 37196 bp, 29 predicted proteins | sample 1115991 | NCBI WGS metagenome assembly MAAB01 (sample SAMN04961124, study PRJNA320927) | seawater metagenome | isolation source: sample BD02T18 sea water enriched with oil for 18 days | place: USA:Gulf of Mexico | collected 2013-07-27
TTAGAGTTTGCATCGACTAGCGGTTCAGTAAATACAGGTTCTTTGATAATTCGTAAATTACCGAAGAAAGTTGTTTCTGCTAACTTAGCTGCTTTACAAACTGGATCGCAACCATTGATTGATGCTGCAAACGCACGCGTAAGCAGCTAATAAATTATTTTCAGCTAGGCATACTGCTTAAAGCTATTTTCACCTTTTCGGTAAAAACAGTGTTAGGTATGAAGGTTAATTGTTAATAATTCTATGTCATTTTAAAAAGCCAGCTATTTAGCTGGCTTTTTTTTTCTAGTTATTCATCTTATTGCTATTTTACTCAACTTCGTTGTCGAAAATGCTCATTTATAAACACAAACTCCGCGTTTCCTCCTTGAATTAAAACAAAATTTCTTCAAGCTAAACAACTATCATTTATATAAATCTAGCTAGCGATATTTTATAAAACCACTTACACTCATAATAACTTCTAAATATTTTTTAATTTAATAACAACAAGCTATGACTCAAAAACGTAATTATGTGGCAAGCAAAAATGCATTAGTGCTAACGGGTGGCGGAGCTCGAGCAGCCTATCAGGCTGGTGTGCTTTCAGCTATCGCTAAATTCGTACCTAGAAATCATGGTATTCCTTTCCCTATTCTTTGCGGAACCTCAGCGGGAGCCATAAACACCACAGCCTTAGGTTGTTATGCATCATGTTTTCACCTAGGAGTTAAAAAGCTTGAATGGGTTTGGAAGAACCTCGATACAAGTAAAATTTATCATAATGATACCCGAGGTGTTTTCGGTTATATAGGAAAAGGCATGCTGGCTAGCTTTCAAGCTGACTATGCTAATAAGCTACCTCGTAGTTTATTAAACAGCGAACCACTAAGACAGTTATTGAATTCTGTTATGAATTTTAAACGCATTGATAACAACATTTTACGAGGTTACCTGTCCGCCGTTTCAGTTACAGCATCAAGCTATAGTACCGGGAACTCCATTAGTTTTTTTCAAGCTACAGACAGCATACCTCCTTGGGAAAGAGCAAAGCGTTCTGGACAAGCTGCTCAACTAAATAGTGAACACTTAATGGCATCAGCTGCAATCCCTTTGGTGTTCCCATCAATAAAGATTAAAAACCAACACTTTGGCGATGGCTCTGTCCACCAGTTATCACCACTTAGCCCTGCAATTCACTTAGGGGCAAAACGAATATTTGTCATCGGCGTTGATCAACCTACAGAACCTATACATGCTAATGAGAACAACCCTCATCCTCCTTCAGGTGCAACTATTGCAGGCCACTTACTAGACTCAATTTTCGCTGATACCATGAATAGTGATTTGGAGCGTATGGCTCGAATTAATGAGACCTTAAAGTTAATTCCAAAAAGCAAAAAAGAAAGTGTCGAAGGTTTAAAGCATATTGATAGCTTCACTCTTAACCCAAGTCACGACTTTAATGCTATCGCACTAAAACATTATAGCGATTTACCTTTGCCGGTAAGGTTGTTATTACGAAGCGCTGGCATTAGTAATGATTCTGAATCAAGTATTATTAGCTATTTGCTCTTTGAAAAAAACTTCTGCACTGAATTAATAAAACTGGGCTTTGAAGATGCAATGGAACAAGAAAATCAAATTAAACATTTTTTGAATTTATATCCCGCAAGCAAATATTGACCTAGAAATAAGCTTGCGTATTAAACTCAACTATTTAATATAAAGAGAGTTCCTTACAACTATTAGTGCATAACAATGAAAAAAACCATCAGTCTTATCTTAATTGCCTTTGTGCATTTTTCCTCTTTTTCGCAAACAACACTTTTGAAAAACATTAATGGCTACACGTTGAATGAAGCAGGTCAGTTGATTCAATTTTCTGCTATACAATTTACTAATGACAGAATAGATAAACTGTTCTCTTCTAATGACATGATACCTAAGAAAGACATTGAAATATTCGACGGTCACGGTAAAACACTATTACCGGGCTTAATTGATGCGCATGGCCATGTACTATCTTACGGGTTGAGTTTGATGCAGGTTAACCTTAACGGTGCCATTTCGGAGCAAGCAGCTGTACAACGAGCTATTAACTTTCATCAAGTTAATAAAGAGCCTCAATGGTTGCTCGGCAGAGGATGGAATCAAGTTTTATGGGAAAGCAAAAAATACCCACAAGCAGTATCACTTGATGAGTATTTTAAAAATACGCCTATATGGTTTGAAAGAATTGATGGTCATGCAGGTTGGGCAAATTCAAAAGCTATGTTATTAGCAGGAATTGACCACACATCAGTATCTCCTGATGGCGGTGAAATAATTAGAGATGCTAAAGGTAATCCCACAGGCGTTTTTATTGATAATGCCATGAATTTGATCACTGATAACATTCCAAAAACTTCATCTCAAGAGATGAAGTTAGCACTAGTTAAGGCGATGAAAGCATTAGCTAAAGTGGGTTTGACTTCAGTTCATGATGCAGGAATCAGCAATGCCAATATTGAAGCCTATAAAACATTAGCGGCTGAAAATAATATGCCAATAAGAGTTAATGCCATGATTGACATTAATGACAAAAACCTCAATGCTTTATTACAGCAAGGGCATTTTAAAACACCCGATGATAAATTCATAATTAATAGCGTTAAAATTTCAGCTGATGGTGCTTTAGGGAGTAGAGGAGCTGCTCTAGTTCATGAATATTCAGATTTAGCCAATCATAAAGGACTATTACTTTATAACCAACAAACCTTAGCATTACTAATAAAAACAGCAATGGATGCTAACTTTCAAGTAAACACGCACGCCATTGGTGACCTAGCAAATAAAATTATTTTAGATCTATATGAAAAATTAATAACAACCACACAGACAAAACAAATGCGCCATAGAATTGAGCATGCGCAAATTTTACGCTTGCAAGACATTCCCCGTTTCGATGAGCTTGGAGTTATCGCATCAATGCAAGCAACTCATGCCACAAGTGATAAAAATATGGCTCAAGATAGGTTAGGTGAAGAAAGGATTTTAGGTGCTTATGCTTGGCAAAAGTTACTCAAAGCTAATGCTGTTATTGCTGGAGGATCTGACTTCCCTGTTGAATCAGCTAACCCCTTCTTTGGACTACATGCAAGTGTTACCAGACAGGACCAGCAGAACCAACCAGAAGCTGGTTGGCTCCCCAAAGAGTCAATGTCAATTATTCAAGCACTTAAAACATTTACTTTAAACGCAGCCTTTGCTGCTCACCAGGAAAATATCATTGGAACATTAGGTAAAAATAAAAAGGCAGATTTTATTTTAATTGACCAAGATATTTTCAAAGTAAAAAGCACTGAAATATGGAAAACAAAGGTTTTACAAACTTGGGTCGATGGTAAAAAAGTTAATTACTAAGCCGAACTCAGGTTAACTAAGTCCCATCTTGTACAAAGCGCTCTGCCCTTTCTACACGTCTTGGCTTGCCACGTACAATTAACGTATCCTGCGTTTGCAACAATGTATTTTCATCAGGTGATTCTGTTTCAGTATCACCTCGCCTTAAAGCAATGACATGAACACGCCTTTTATCAAGACTTAAAGATTCGATACTTTTACCACAACCAAAAGAATCGGTGTTAATTAAAATAGCATGAGCAAATTCAATTCTGTCAATCGCTTCAGGGCTCATATCGGTATGCTCCCCCTGAAAAAAACCATGTAAGTGGTTGTAATGGTTTTTACGTTCTTTTTGTACCCGCCGCATAATTCTAGAGAAAGGTACACCCGTTAACGACAAAACTTGAGAAACTAACATTAAGCTCCCTTCTAAACTTTCCGGTACAACTTCGTTTGCCCCCGCAGTATGTAGCATATCCAAATTATCATCATTACGTGTTCGCACTAAAATAGGTACACCAGGTGATAAAGAACGGACTTTCTGAATAACTTCAACTGACTGTTTATCTTCTCCAAAAGCAATTACAACTAGCTTTGCTTGTGATAAGTGAGCAGCATTTAACAGCTCCGTTTGCCTTGACGAGCCAAACAAAACATTTTCACCAGCTTCACGTGCTTTACGTGTTCGTAGTGGATCAATATCAATAGCAACAAAATCAATCGATTCTTGTTTTAAAAACCGACTAACAGTTTGCCCTATTCGACCAAAACCACAAATTATCACATGATCTTTTAAGTCTTTATTTTCTGGTAACTGCTCTAAGTCATGAGTTTGAGGGGATTTTTCCTGACTCAAGAAAATCGACCATGAGCGAGCATGATCAATCATATAAGGCGTAATTGCCATACTAATAACACCGGCTCCCAATAACATAGATGACACGTCTGATGGTAATAACTGCACTTGATTAGCAAGCGCAATTAGCACAAAGCCAAACTCTCCCATTTGCGCAAGCATTAGCCCTGATGCCCAAGCATCTTTTGCTGACTCTCCTGCTCGACTAGCTAAAACCTTAACTACCATAATTTTAACTAACATAAAGCTCAGCATAAGAGCGAGTAAATTCAAAGGAGAAGATAACAGTAAACCTACATCTAATTTCATACCTACAGTGATGAAAAATAAACCTAATAAAATATCACGGTATGGCCTGATATCGGCTTCTAATTGATGCTTATATTCACTCTCTCCTAGCATCATTCCCGCCAGAAATGCTCCTAACGCCATAGACAAGCCAAACCATTGAGTCAGTGCAGAAGCAAGTAAAGTCACTAACAGTGTTGTTAAAACAAAAAGCTCATCAGTTCGCACGCTAGCGATAATATTAAATACTTTAGGTAACAACCACTTTCCAATGAATAACAATAAGGTAACAACTACGACTCCTTTAAATATTGCGACAATCAATGCCAAAGCCATTGACGAGTCACCATCTAACGCCAACATTGGGATAATGATGAGAAAAGGGACTACAGCTACGTCTTGAAATAAAAGAATTGCAACTGATAACTGTCCTGATTTCCGTTTCATCGCCCCCGTTTCACTTAACTGACGAATGACTATAGCAGTAGAGGATAAAGCGAGAATACTGCCAACAACAAAAGCTGATTCAAAGCTCAGCCCAAAGAGCATGCTAACTACCATAAAAATAAATAAAGAAATACCAACTTGTAGGCTGCCTACAGCTAGTACTAAATGGCGCATAGCCATTAAACGAGGAAGTGAAAATTCCAAACCTAAAGTAAAGAGTAAAAATACAATACCAAGTTCTGCAAAATGATCATAATCAACTTGATCATGAGCTAAATTCAAACCATGCTCACCTACAAACATTCCTGCGACTAAATAAGCCAAGATAGCCGGTAATTTCAGACGGCGAAACAACCAAACGATAAGAACCGCACTAGATAGAATTGCTAGTATTTCAAGATGTCCGCTCACATACATTCCTTTAAGATTATACTATTGCCACACGGCAACTTTTTGCCGTCAAGTTACCGGCAATTAATATTTGCTGAAAACAAAAAAATAACACCCCTTAATTTTGGCAAAAAATAAAAGAATAATCAAATAGTTAACAATAATAAAAACTATACATTATTAAATTATGTGATTTATTTTTGCTTGGAACGATTTTTGCTTCTTTGTACACATTGACAATAAAGTGACGAAATAGAGAGGCACAAGTATGCAAACACTGAATATACTTGAAAATACAACTCCTTCATTTAATGCGTTTAATGTATTAGCAAACAGTACTAGCGCCAACAACAAGAGTAGCACAAGCTTATTAGAGCAGCTTCAGACTACCCTTGATTTAGATAAGTTACTTGATATTTTTGCCATGGAAGCCGCACGTTATATAAAATTTTCAGGCTTATATTTTAAAAGTAAAATAGTGAGCAAAACATTACGCGGCAGCCGTAAAGCAAAACATGAACGTCAGTTTGAATTAAAGTTGAACGATGAATTTATTGGTACTATTAGCTACAGCATTAATAAACCTATCAGTATGCATCATTACAAAGATTTACAGCGCATTCATCAAATAGTATTGTACCCTTTGAAAAATGCATTGCAATACCATCAGGCAATGCAACTTGCCATGCAAGATGGCCTGACAGGGTTAGGAAATCGTAGGTACTTTGATGAGCAACTAAAGCGTGCTATGCATAATGCAAACCGTCATCATGCACAAGTGGGTTTAGTTTTAGGGGACTTGAATAAGTTTAAAGCGGTTAACGACACTCACGGTCATAACGCAGGGGATCAAGTATTGATACAATTTGCTAATATTTTACGCTCTTGCGTACGTGATTCCGACAGTATCTTTCGTTTTGGCGGAGATGAGTTTGCTGTTATTGTTGAAAATGCTAGCGAATACGCATTGGATATAATTCACAGTAGGATTAATAGCTCTCTAAAAAGCAATATAATATTGGCAAAATATCAAGTAGGTTGTAGCTTAGGAACAACCTTTATGAACAGAGCTGATAATGAGCACACATTGTTTGAACGGGCTGATCAAGCGCTTTATCGTCAAAAAATGAACATGTCAAAAAAATTGAGCGTTGTCTAATCAGACAGTATGTATGATTAATTAAGACGTTTTAGCGCTTCTTCTTTATTTTTGCATTGTATTTTTTATTACTTGAGCGAGAAGCCTGCTTTTTCTTTTCTATCGCTTGATTTTTTTCTTGATTGGCACGATAGCGGTTTTTGCTAGCACGCTTTTCACTAACTTGCTGATGCTCTAATGCTTCATCTTGATTTAATTCATAACCCGGTACGATAATTCGTTCAAACTGACGACCAATAAGCGCTTCAATACTGTCTAAAAAACGTTCATCTTTAGGGCTAACTAAAGAAATCGCTTTACCTGACTTGCCAGCCCTCCCTGTACGACCAACACGATGAACATAATCTTCTGCCAAAAAGGGTAAATGAAAATTAACTACATAAGCTAAATTATCAATATCTAAACCGCGTGCAGCAACATCAGTTGCCACTAATACTCTAACTTTACCTTCACTAAAATCAGCCAATGCTTTATTTCGTGAGCCTTGAGATTTATCGCCATGACAAAGGGCTGTTTTTATTCCATCCAGTTTTAATTCTTTGGCTAGAATATTGGCACTTTCCTTTGTACCAGCAAAAACCAATACTTGTTGCCAATTATTGACGCCAATTAATTCAGATAATAATTCACGCTTTCTCGCTTCACTCACCCAATAAACAGACTGCTTGATTTTACCTGAGGTTGAGTTTTGTTTTGCAACCCCTAACGTTTTTGGTGTTGTTAGCAATTGATTTGCTAAAGATTTCACTTTATTAGAATAAGTTGCTGAAAACATCAGAGTTTGATGTTGTTGTTTCACTGCTAAGGTGATCTTTTCAATATCAGCTAGAAACCCCATGTCTAACATGCGATCCGCTTCATCTAATACTAGGTACTTTACTTGCGATAAATTTACATTTCGCAAATTTAAATGCTCAAGTAACCGACCTGGAGTTGCCACCAAGACATCAAGACCTTGCTTTAATAAATTAGTCTGTGAAGGCATTTTTCCGCCGCCATAAATCGCACCAATCTTCAACGGTAAAAACTGGCTGTAAGCTTTCATATTTTCAGCTACTTGCGCTGCTAACTCACGCGTTGGTGCAAGCACTAAAGCTTGTATATTTCGTTCACTTTTATCAGCAGAAGCTTCTTTTGATATTGTTTTAGCTAACGCATCTAATATCGGCAAACTAAATGCGGCAGTTTTTCCTGTACCCGTTTGCGCACTAGCTAACAGATCAACCCCTGAGCGAATCATAGGGATAGCTTGTTGCTGAATTGGCGTTAAATTTTTATAACCACACGCCTTTACTGCCTTTAATAAATTAGCCGATAAACCAATAGCATCAACACTCATACATCACCCAGAAGAACAAAACAAAAATAAGGTGGCGGATTATATACCAACCGAACTCAAAACACAGTTTTTAATATAAGCAGATAAACAAAAAAGCCCCAACAATTATTCATTGTTGGGGCTTTGCTTTTTCTAAATTTACGTTCTTATTAAATTATCAAAACTTATAAAAGTGCCGACAAGATAGTATTCAATGTTTCACTTGAGCGCATTGCTTTTTCAGCTTTAGCTGCATCGGCAAAATAATAACCATCAATATCCATCGCTGGACCTTGCGCATCATTTAGCTCAGCAACAATTTTCTCTTCTTGCTTAGCAAAAGCCTGCGCCACGCCCGTAAAGCTAGTTTTAAGCTCACCGTCACTTGTTTGCTCAGCTAGCGCTTTTGCCCAGTACATCGCAAGGTAAAAGTGACTACCACGGTTATCTAATTCACCCACTCTACGTGATGGTGATTTATTCTCATCTAAAAATTCACCTGTGGCTTTATCTAAAGTATCAGCTAACACTTGTGCTTTGGCATTGCCCGTAGTAACACTTAAGTGCTCTAAAGAAGCAGCTAAGGCTAAAAACTCACCTAAAGAATCCCAACGTAAGTGGTTTTCTTTTTCGAACTGTTGAACATGCTTAGGAGCACTACCACCAGCACCCGTCTCAAATAAACCACCACCATTCATTAATGGTACAACTGAAAGCATTTTAGCACTGGTGCCAAGTTCTAAAATTGGAAATAAATCGGTTAAGTAATCACGGAGAACATTACCGGTTACAGAAATAGTATCTTCACCATTAATAATACGTTCCAATGAGAATTTACAGGCATCAACTGGGTTAAGAGTGCGAATATCTAACCCTGTCATGTCATAGTTCGCTAAATAAGCATTGACCTTTTTAATCATTTCTCTGTCATGAGCACGATTTTCATCTAACCAGAAAACAGCTGGCATACCAGAAGCTTTAGCACGAGTAATGGCTAATTTAACCCAATCTTGAATAGGTAAATCTTTAACCTGACACATACGCCATAAATCACCGGTTTCAACACTATGTTCAAGCAATGTTGTGCCAAGTGAGTCAACAACACGAACAGTACCCGCAGCATCCATTACAAATGTTTTATCGTGTGAACCATACTCTTCAGCTTTTTGTGCCATCAAACCAACATTTGGCACTGTACCCATTGTTGTTGGATCGAATGCACCATGTTCTTTACAAAAATCAAAAACGGCTTGGTAAACACCAGCATAACATCTGTCTGGAATCATAGCTTTCGTATCTTTCAACTGACCATCAGGTCCCCACATTTTCCCAGAAGAACGTAATGTTGCAGGCATAGATGCATCAACAATCACATCACTAGGTACATGTAAATTAGTAATCCCCTTATCTGAATCAACCATAGCAAGCTCTGGACGGTTAGCAAAAACTTCAACTAAATCGGCTTCAATTTCAGCTTGCTTATCACTAGGTAAACGTGAGATTTTGCTATAAACATCACCAATACCATTATTTGCATCAACACCTAGTTGATCAAAAGTATCGGCATGTTTTGCAAAAGCATCGGCATAAAATACTTTAACTGCGTAACCGAAAATAACAGGATCTGATACTTTCATCATGGTCGCTTTTAAATGTAAAGATAATAAAACATCTTCTTTCTTTGCATCATCAATCGCTTGTTGATAAAACTCAACCAAAGCCGATTTACTCAATACAGATGAATCAATAATTTCACCCGTTAATAATGCTAAATTATCTTTTAAAACTTTAACACTGCCATCTTGAGCAACAAATTCAATTTTTATATTAGTTGCATAATTAATGGTTGCAGATTGCTCAGACTCATAGAAGTCTCCACCAGACATACTCGCTACATGAGATCGTGACTCACTTGACCAAACGCCCATTGAATGAGGGTTTTTCTGAGCGTATTTCTTAACTGAAGCAGGTGCACGTCGGTCTGAGTTACCTTCACGAAGGACAGGGTTTACCGCACTACCTTTAATTTTGTCATAGGTATATTTAATTGACTTTTCTGCATCATTTTGAGCCTCTTCTGGGTAATTTGGTACCTCATACCCCTTCGCTTGTAACTCTTTAATTACTGCATGCAACTGAGGAACAGAAGCGCTAATATTAGGAAGCTTAATAATATTAGCATCTGAATTAGAAACCATATCACCTAATTCAGCCAAAGCATCATCAATGCGTTGCTCTTTGGTTAAGTATTTTGGAAAATTAGCTAAAACACGACCGGCTAAAGAAATATCGCGAGTTTCAACATTAATACCAGAAGATGCGGTATAGGCTTGGATAATAGGTAATAAAGAATACGTTGCTAAGGCTGGCGCCTCATCGGTAATAGTATAAATAATTTTTGAGTTATCAGTGCTCATGAGCTTCCTACTTTATTTAACTTGAGTCGATTAGCTTACATTGGCTAATCCTAAATATAATTCAGATTTAACATTTATTTTTCGCGCGCTATATTATAATAATTTGCGGCATATTAATATAGCTGAGCATAAGCACTAATAGCTTACTTCTAACAAAATACAGAGCAAAATGAATAAAAACAAAGAAAACACAAGCCATAGAGCGAAGCAACGCGAAAAGGTACGACCAGTAGAAAACAATCGAAAAGTTGTGCTTTTTAATAAGCCTTTTGATGTTTTATGTCAATTCACCGATGAAAAACATGAAGGAAAACAACAGCGAAAAACGTTAAAAGACTTCATTCCTATCGAAGGTGTTTATGCTGCCGGACGACTTGATCGAGATAGCGAAGGATTACTAATGCTAACTAATGATGGTAAATTACAGCATCAAATAGCGAATCCCAAAAAGAAAACGGCTAAAACCTATTGGGTGCAAGTAGAAGGTAGCCCAACCGATGGTGACTTAGCAAAACTACGCTGTGGCGTAGAACTAAAAGATGGTATGACTTTACCTGCAAAAGTAAACCTAATAAAGCAGCCAAAAATATGGTCACGGGTCCCCCCCATTAGAGAGCGGGCCAATATTCCTACCACTTGGCTTGAAATAACCATTATTGAAGGACGTAATCGTCAAGTACGTCGCATGACAGCAAACATAGGCTTCCCAACACTGCGTTTGATACGTTTTTCTATTGGTCAGTGGACAATTAATAACATTGATAATGGTGCATATAAGATAATTGAATAATATGACTATTTAATCGCGATACGGGGCATGCTATAATTCTGCGCCTTTTTATCGAGTACATTTACTTTTTAAGACCACTTTTCAAGACAAGAGTTTTTTCATGCCTATTGAGCTTCAAGATCTACAAAACAAAACACCTGAGCATTTTCCGCCACAAGAAATGAAAGTTATTGTTGGTATGTCTGGTGGTGTTGATTCTTCTGTTTCTGCTTATTTATTACAAGAACAAGGTTATCAAGTTGAAGGCTTGTTCATGAAGAACTGGGAAGAAGATGATACCGATGAATATTGTGCAGCGGCACAAGACTTAAATGATGCTCAAGCTATTTGTGACAAATTAGGGATAAAACTGCACACCATTAATTTTGCCACCGAATATTGGGACAATGTTTTTGAGTATTTCTTAGCTGAGTATAAAGCAGGTCGTACGCCAAACCCAGATATCATGTGTAATAAAGAAATCAAATTCAAAGCATTTTTAGAGTTTGCTTGTGAAGATTTAGGCGCTGATTACATCGCCACAGGTCATTATGTACAACGCAAGTTTATTAATGGTCATTGGACCATGGTGCGTGGCTTAGATAGTAACAAAGATCAAAGTTACTTTTTATATACATTAAATGAAAAACAGTTGTCACATACCTTATTTCCTGTTGGGGATATTGAAAAACCTCAGGTTCGCGCTATTGCAGAAAAAGCAGACTTAATAACGCATAACAAAAAAGACAGTACGGGTATTTGTTTTATTGGTGAGCGAAAGTTCAAAGACTTTTTAGGACAGTATTTACCCGCACAACCTGGCGTGATTGAATCTGCAGAAGGTGAAGCTGTCGGACATCATGACGGCTTAATGTATCATACATTAGGGCAACGAAAAGGGTTACGTATAGGTGGCTTAGCTAATTCATCCGAGGAGCCTTGGTATGTTGTAGAAAAGGATTTACTGCGTAACGTACTTATTGTTGGTCAAGGGCATAATCACCCTCGCCTATTCTCTAAAGGCTTAATTGCTAACCAATTGCATTGGGTTAACCGCCAAGAGTTATCATCACCAATAAAGTGCACAGTAAAAACACGGTATCGCCAAGAAGATGTAACTTGTACAGTCACACCATTAGAAAGTTCTGTTACAGAAAATGAAAACACTAGTCCACAGTATCAAATTGATTTTAACGAGCCACAAAGCTCAGTAACACCAGGGCAATCGGTAGTGTTTTATCAAGGCGACATTTGTCTTGGTGGCGGTATTATCAATACCCTTATTCGTTAGTCTTTATCAAAGATAATATACATATTAAAATAAGTAATTAAAGCATAAATGAAAGATCAAACTATAACTTTAGCCGCCATTTGCCAGGCAGCACACTTTGTACAACAGGTTTCACGTACTGGGCAAATTGATGAAAATGAACTTGCCGTGTTAATTAGAAGTATTACGATAACGTCACCAGAAAATACCTTGGGTGTATATGGCGGTGAGTTGGTAAATCTAAAACAAGGGCTTAAACTATTAATAAATCACTTAGGTGATTCATCAAACGCTAACACTGAAGAAAAGAAAGTAAAGGATCCAGAACTAACACGTTATATAATTAGTTTAATTAATTTAGAGCGAAAGTTAGTAAAACAGCCAAGACAATTAGCACATCTTGGTGAGCGTATTGACGCTAGCAAAAGACAGCTAGAACATTACGACATTACCAGTGAAACACTTATTTCCAGCTTTGCCAGTATATATAGCGATATCATTAGTCCGTTAGGCTCTCGCATTCAAGTTACGGGTGAGCCAAGCATATTAAAGCAAACAGTAAATCAGCACAAAATTAGAGCCATACTACTATCTGGCATACGAGCAGCAGTGTTGTGGCGACAAGTCGGCGGTAAGCGAAGAAATATATTATTTAGCCGAAACAAAATTGTGAAAACTGCTCAACAACTATTGAATACAATTTAACCTATTTTTATAGCAATACTTTTAAACCGATAATTTAAAATTAAATTTTAACCTAGGAATACATCATGGAACTTTCAGCGTTAACCGCAATATCGCCAGTAGATGGTAGATACGGCAGCAAAACCAGTGACTTACGCCCTATATTTAGTGAGTTTGGTTTAACCAAATACCGTGTGACCGTTGAAGTACGTTGGTTACAAAAATTAAGTGCGACTAAAGCTATTGAAGAAGTTCCTGTTTTTAGTGATGCAGCAAATGAAGTGTTAAATAACATTGTCAGCGATTTCAGCGAGCAAGATGCCCTGCGTATCAAAAAAATTGAAGCGACTACCAATCACGATGTAAAAGCAGTTGAATACTTTTTAAAAGAAAAAATTAGCGACAATGCTGAACTAAATGCTGTTACTGAATTTATTCACTTTGCCTGTACTTCTGAAGATATTAATAACCTTTCTCACGGCTTAATGTTAAAAGAATGTCGTGAGCAGGTGTTATTACCTGCTATTGATGAAATTCTTGCACAAATTAAAGGTTTAGCAATCGAATATAAAGCGATTCCTATGATGTGCCGTACCCATGGACAACCTGCCTCTCCTAGTACTTTAGGTAAAGAAATGGCTAATGTATACGTTCGCTTACAGCGCCAACGTAAGCAAATTGCCGAGGTTGAACTTTTAGGTAAAATAAATGGTGCTGTTGGTAACTACAATGCCCATCTAAGTGCATACCCAGAAGTTAATTGGCATCAATTTGCTGATGAATTTGTCAGCGGTTTAGGTTTAACTTGGAACGCCTTTACAACACAAATAGAGCCGCATGATTACATTGCTGAATTATTCGACGCCGTAGCGCGTTTCAATACCATCTTAATTGATTTTGATCGTGATGTTTGGGGTTATATTGCTCTAGGTCATTTCAAGCAGAAAACTATTGCAGGCGAAATTGGCTCTTCAACTATGCCACACAAAGTTAATCCGATTGATTTTGAAAACTCTGAAGGAAACTTAGGTATTGCCAATGCAATATTCAATCATCTTGCTCAAAAATTACCAATTTCTCGCTGGCAACGTGACTTAACTGATTCAACTGTTTTACGTAACTTAGGTGTTGGTTTTGGTCATACAATAATTGCTTATCAATCAACCTTAAAGGGCATCAGCAAGTTAAAGGTTAACGAAGAAAACCTTGCTAAAGAACTTGATACTAACTGGGAAGTATTAGCCGAGCCAGTACAAACAGTTATGCGCCGTTATGGCATTGAGAAGCCATACGAAAAACTTAAAGAGTTGACTCGCGGTAAACGTATTAATGGTGACTCTATGCATGAATTCATCAATAATCTTGAATTACCTGATGCCGTAAAAGCACAATTATGCTTATTGACACCTGCTAGCTACATTGGTCGTGCTGTATCATTTATTGATGAATTAAATTAAGTAACAAATATAAATAATCAGTAAGCATACTTTGTTGATTATCATTAAAAAAGAAGACTCCGGTCTTCTTTTTTATTTCTCACTCTATATTTTTTACAAAATTCCACTCTTATTGTTTGAAAAACAATCAAGTGTTAACTACGCTTAGATTAGTTCTACGATTTTAACAATGAAAGCAAAAATAATAACTATTCGAATAATCGTCTTACCTAACAAGTTAATTTAGTAGTTTATATAAAATAAAGTACTGAATTTTTTAGTGTATTAAACAATGAAAAGAATGGTTAAGCAAAATGTCCTACAGTGTGAGTCGGGTTCTTTGGCAACAAGCCGAGCCCTTATTAAAAGATGTACGTGAAAAAGTATTTATTTGTGAAAGGCGAATACCCAAAAAAATAGAATTCGATCGTAATGACAATTCAGCATTTCATATGCTTGTTTGCGATGATAGCTCTCAAGAGCCTATCGCCACTGGCCGAATATCTTCTTCAGGTGAAATTAGTCGTATTGCTGTGCTTATGGAATTTAGGCAAGCATCTATTGATAAAGTCATTATGAGGGGGTTATTTCGTATTGCTGAAGAACTCGCGTTAGACGAAGTCTATATTTATAGTCCTTTGGAGAATGTAGGTTATTTTCGAGAGCACAATTTTTACCCTGTTGGTGCGGTATTTATGGAAGCCGGCATGCCTAAACAACGTATGGCTTGCCCGATAAAAAATGCCCAAGAATGCGCGAATAAAGCCAAGTATTATTTAAGCCACTAGTTTTAGGCAAACCTCAATCTATCTCCGTTAAATGCCACAAGCATAGGACAAAGCTTTATTTTTTACTACACTGTTAAATAAAGGAACTTTACTAACAGTGAATAAACTAGCATTTCTTAACGTTTTAACTAATGATGATGGATGACTAAAAGCATGATATAAAACATCCATTGTTGATTGCATTAACAGGTTGTCTTTACGCCTCAAGGTTTCATAACGCCCTAATACTTGTTCATTGTGCCAACATTCACCATTACCGATAGCAATGGCAATAACACTTTGAAGCGCTTTAACATCTTTAAAACCTAAGTTTACTCCCTGACCTGCCATTGGATTAATAGTATGGGCAGCATCACCAAGCAATAATACTCGATTGTTCTGGTAGGTATTGGCATGACGTCGAGTTAAATCAAATGCACCTTTAGCAAGTACCTCTATCTGTCCTAATCGTTTTGGAAATACAGCTAAAACTTCTTGCTGTAATTGTTGATTAGATAAGGCCGATAATCGATTTATTTCATCCCGCTGATGATACCAAACTAAAGATGCATATCCCCCTTGTTCCTTACACTCTACAGAGCTTTCAGCCGAAATTGATGTTTTAGTCAATGGCAGGAAGGCGACAGGACCGGTAGGAAAAAATTGTTGCCATGTAATATCTTGTTGTGGTGACTCTGTTTTTACATTGATCAGCATGGCTGATTGCTGGTAATCCCATGATGTGATACCTATATCAACCAATTGTCGAACTTGCGAGTTCGCACCGTCTGCTGCTATCACTAATTTGGCCGTCATGCTAATATTTTTCAAAACCAAGATCGCTTTATCTTTGTCTTGCGATAGTGAAACTAACCTTTCAGGACAAAACACTTCAATACTGCGTTGTAATTTTATTTGTTGCCACAAAGACAATTGCAATAATCTATTTTCAACAATATGTCCTAAGTGACTTTGTTCAATATCATTAGCATCAAACTCTGTATAAGCATACTCTTGCTCCCACACACCTAATCGTTTGTATGGGCAAGCTCGCCATTGCGTAACTTGTGACCATGCGCCAAGTTGCTCTAATAGATACTGTGAAGCTAAGGATATAGCTGAAACTCGTAAATCAAGGCCTTGCTCCTTTTCAAAGGTTTTAGGCTCATATTGCTCAATTAGGGCAACCGTTAACCCCAGTTGAGACAATGCTAAAGCACTTGCTGCACCAACCATGCCTCCACCGACAACAACACAATCAAAGTTTTTCATATTGCACTAATTCCCGCTCATACCTAATACAACTTATTGTAACGAAGAGGTCTTATTAAGCCTATAAATAACTTAATTTATTTTTATCAAAATGCTCTTGCTAAAATTAAATATTTAACTATATTTAGAAAGCTCTATTTAACTATCTCTCACAATAATAAGGAAATATTATGTCTGTATTAGCAAAAAAAATACAAAAACAAACAAAAGAAGTAAGGCTACACGATGATATAAAAATTGTTTATCATATGGAAGACAAGCCAAATCGTACCAGCTTAAAAGCTCACAAAGACAGAGCGGTAATTGCAAAGTTACGCGCAGATTTGGTGTTGCCTACAAATAAAATTTTAACGGTAGATATAGATTTTGACACCACAAGTGGCTACCATGGAAACACTATGATGGTAATGGATGACTTTGGTGTTGAAATGCTCACCACAGCCTTCGCAGTAAAATATGGTCAGCAATTTGCTGATAAAATAACACAAGCTTGGGCACAAAAGCAGCATCCTGATGATCCACGAAAACCTACATACTTATTGGTACAAAAGCCAACCATTGATGATGGTATCCCGCAAGTATTTGTCGCTTGCGGTAAAAATGATCATGAGGATATTAAGCTACAAAGTATCATGTAAATTTCCTCTAAAAAACAAATGGCAACCCTTGTTGCCATTCTTATTATTAAAATTTTATTTCATTAGTTTTTCTATACACGCTAATACCCATTTACCTATAAGTACTATGGCTACTATTAATCACCTTGTGCAAGATAACAAAGGTTTTATTTGGCTGGCAGGACAACAAGGCTTAACCCGTTTTGATGGTGAGCAAACCATAACATTTTCTTCAGGTGATGTTGTGTGGCCGCTACCTTTTGGTTGGTTACATGATGTGGCTCTTGATAACGATCACTTATTACTTGCAAGCGAAACCGATGGCTTATGGCGTTTTAATCCTACAACAGGACAAGCAAAGAAAGTACCCACTGATATCCCCCGAGAAAGTCATTATGATGTAATCAGTTTCCATGGAGATTACTTTATCAATGCGCCTGATAAACTATACCGTTACCAAACTAAAAATAATGCTACTGATATTATTGGTAACAATATAAAAATTAAAAAGATGGTTCAGAGTGATAGAAATCTTTATGTCTCTAGCCAAAGCGGCCTTTATCAATTAAAAAACAATTCACTAATTAAAAAACTCAATGAACCAATTTTTGCTCTTACAGCACTAGATTCAGGTGTTATTGCTATATCAAACAACTCAATCACACGATTTAATGATGACGGAAGCCAACTATCTATAAAAAAAGTTAACAATATTTATGCCGCCACAAAAGAATATAATACTAACAATTTTTTCACCATTACCAATCAAGGAGTGGTAGGTAAATTTTCGGGTGAAACGTTACAGCCAATGCCTCATAAATTTGACAATATAAAACCAATACGTGTCAGAAGCTTTTTGCACGATAACTCAGGAGTGTTATGGTTTATTAGTAATCGAGGTATAGAGCAATTAACAGAAAATAGTATTATAAATCACCCCAAAGTATTTGATATAAAAATAAATGCCAATGAGTTATCTATTTTCAAGAATGAAATAATTATTGGCAGCTACGGGGCTGGATTACAAAACTTTAAGGCAGATGTTTTTGCATTGTCTGTTAATGATACATTCTCGAAGGATGCGCTACGAGTTACTTCTATAACAACCATTAATGACACCCTTTACATCGGAACATTTGACGGTTTATGGCAGCTTAATGAAAAAACGAATAATGTTGAAAAATTAAATTTCCCAGAAAATAATAAATTAATTTTAAAATTAGTGCACCATGAGAATTTTCTTTATTTTGGCACCAATTATCATGGTGTATTTGTATACGATTTAGCTACAGGAAAACTCATCAAGAATATTTCTTCTGAGCAAGGTTTAAGTAGTCCTGAAATCATTGATGTTTTACCACTAAATAATGGCTATACGTGGTTAGCCACCTCAACCTCGGTTGACATTGTAAATAATCATACCAATAATATTCGCAGCCTTACTTTGCCCGGAAATAACAAGGTTATCTCTTTATTAAAATCAGATGACAAGATATTTGCTGCTACTTTGGGGGACGGTATTTATGCCTTTAATTTACAAGGGGAATTACTAGCACAATTTGGCAAGGGAATACGCTTTAGCCAAATGTTGAAAGTTAATAATAATATTTGGGCTACCGCTAGACCAGGAATATACAAATTCAACCCTGCTAATTATCAGATCAGTATGATTGAAAATACTGTACAATACTCTTTTGTAGGAAGTAATGTTGTGCTGAATAATATTATTCATGCTTCACATTTCTCAGGGGTCTTATCTTTGGATTTAACTTCAAAGGAACAATTCAACCCCAAAGTTCATATAAGTAAAACTACCGTTTCAGGTAAGTCATACTTATTAAATAAAGCAATTTATATTGACAGTGGTAACGATGTTATTACGCTAGATTTAGCCAGTTTAGATTACCGACCAGGGATAGCAAAACAGTATCAATACACCTTAAATGGCAATAAGTGGAATCAGATTAATGGTAATCAATTAACCCTTACAGGTTTAGCTTCTGGTGATTATCATATTGAAATAATGGCAACAAATAGTTTGGGGCAATGGAGTAATTATAGAACTTACACTGATATTATTGTTGCCTACCCCTGGTATTGGACACCAAAAATACGCTTAATTTACGCTGTGAGTTTATTTGGTATTATCTTATTAAGTGCTTGGTTACTCTATTTGCGCAGTAAATCCATAAGTCACATTCACGGTATTTTACAAAGTGACATTAGTAATTATGGTAAAACTAGCATACAAGTTAAACGTAATTTGAGTGCAGCACTCACCTTTATTACCGAAAACGAGATCAGCAAGGGCAAGCTATTATTGCAACAATGTGTTGATGATCTCAATGAACAACAAAAAATACCTGAGCCTAATTCATTAAACGGCAATACATTAAGTGAGGCTATTCCTTTTTTAGCACAATATCTCGAAAGAAAATACCAAGTGAAATTATCTTATCAGTTTGAACTTACCGAAAAAGAACTTGATTATGAACTTCAAGCAGATCTTTATCGAGTAATATATGAAGCGATAACTTCAGCAATATTAAGTGGTAACGGTCGTAAGTTTAAGGTTGTATTACAAAAATTCAAAAGTAAAATATGGCTTAATATTAGTGATGACAGCCAAAGTTTCATCCACTTTAATAGTAAGGTAAATTTCAATATTTCTATGTATTATATTCGTCAAATAGCCAGCAAACATAAAGGTTCAATCAATACTTTTAATGAACAGGGTAACGCTAGCCAGCTCGTTTTAAGCTTGCCAATTATGCACGGAAATTAATTTCACATAAAACAACTGTCAGCAAACTCGAAATTATGTTTCATTTAATATAAAATACGCCTCCTTTTATCGACACCTCAATTAAAGCTAAGCTTAAATTAAGGTTATTCAAAGTCGATTCCAATAGTTAAGCGAATATGTAAGAGTGAAATAAATGAGTAAAAAGCTATATATCAAAACTTGGGGCTGTCAAATGAACGAGTATGACTCGCAAAAAATGGCCGAATTATTAGACTCAACTCATGGCTTTGAACTAGCACAAGAAGCAGAAGATGCCGATGTGATTTTACTTAACACTTGCTCTATTCGCGAAAAAGCTCAAGAAAAAGTTTTCCATCAACTTGGTCGTTGGAAAAAATTAAAAGACAACAAACCTGATTTAGTTATCGGTGTTGGTGGCTGCGTGGCCTCACAAGAAGGTAAAGCTATCCGCCAACGAGCGCCATTTGTTGATATGGTTTTTGGGCCGCAAACATTGCACCGTTTACCTGAAATGCTTAATCAATTACAACGAACCTCCAGTCCAATTGTCGATGTCAGCTTCCCTGAAATTGAAAAATTTGACCGTTTACCTGAGCCTGTAGCAGATGGTCCAAGTGCTTTTGTTTCAATTATGGAAGGTTGTAGTAAATACTGTACTTTCTGCGTAGTTCCTTATACTCGAGGTGAAGAAGTAAGTCGACCTCTTGATGATGTATTATATGAAATAGCCCAACTTGCCGAGCAAAATGTTCGTGAAGTAAACTTACTTGGTCAAAATGTTAATGCTTACCGCGGTGAAATGCATGATGGTAGTATTTGCCGTTTTGCTGATTTAGTTCGTTTAGTGGCGACCATTGATGGTATAGACCGTATTCGCTATACCACTTCACACCCAGTTGAGTTTACCGATGACATTATCGAAGCTTATGCTGACGTGCCCGAATTAGTAAACCATTTGCACCTGCCAGTACAAAGTGGCTGTGATAGAATTTTAACTCAAATGAAACGTGGTCATACTGCCATTGAATACAAATCACAAATTCGTAAATTGAAAAAAGTTCGCCCTGAGCTTTGTATGTCTTCTGACTTTATTATCGGTTTCCCAGGAGAGAGCGATGATGATTTTATGGATACGATGAACTTAATTGAAGCGATTAATTTTGATTTAAGTTTTAGCTTTATTTATAGCGCTCGCCCAGGTACACCTGCTGCTGATTTGCCTGATGACATTAGCGATGAAACAAAAAAACAACGCTTAAAAATATTACAAGACCAAATAACACAACAAGCGTTGCGTATTGCCAGACAAATGCTTAATACTGAGCAACGAATTTTGGTTGAAGGCCCATCAAAGAAAAATCCAATGGAATTACGCGGAAAAACTGAAAATAACCGCACCGTTAATTTTGTTGCTCCGCATTCAGTTATAGGTCAATTTGTTGATGTAAAAATTACTGATGTTTATGCTAATTCTTTACGAGGTGATTTAATTCGTCAAGAAAGCGAAATGGGGCTGCGCATAGCTCATTCACCAGCAGATATATTAGCAAACACTCATCATAAAACATCAAAGTCAGTGATAAGTAATCTTGATGATTTAGGTGTTGGAACTTATACGCCCTAAGACTACTTTAATTTATGGAAAATATTTTGACCGACAAATCAAGAAAAGAAGCTAATAAACAAGCAAGTCACCAATTAACCTTAGAGCCTGTTGACAACGAACGTCAGGCTGATTTATGCGGCCCAATGGATGATAATCTGAAAACCATTGAACGTCGTTTAGGGGTAGAAATAAGTTATCGTGGTAACCACTTTAAAGTATTAGGCAAAGATACTAACTGTATTGCTGTAGTAAATTTATTAAAAAATTTATACCTAGAAACTGCACCAGTAAAAGGACAAAGTAATAGTATAAGCGGTGAAATGATACATCTTGCTATTCTTGAAGCAAACGTTTTAGAGCAAGAGTGTTCAAGCGACTCTTCAGCTAGCACTAAAGAAGCCTCAGAGCTAGGCGCTAACTATGAAAAAATGGTTACCATAAAAACCAAGCGTGGCATAATAAAACCACGAAATGGAAACCAACAATCCTATGTTCAAAATATAATAACCAACGATATCAGCTTTGGTGTAGGTGTTGCGGGAACAGGTAAAACGTACCTTGCTGTAGCTTGTGCTGTAGACGCGCTAGAGCGTCAAGAAGTTCGCAGAATACTATTAACTCGTCCTGCTGTGGAAGCAGGTGAAAAGTTAGGTTTTCTACCTGGTGACTTATCACAAAAAATTGATCCTTACCTAAGGCCTCTTTATGACGCATTATTTGAAATGTTAGGATTTGAGCGTGTTGAAAAGCTTATCGAACGTAATATCATAGAAATTGCACCATTAGCTTATATGCGTGGTAGAACATTAAATGATGCCTTTATTATTTTAGATGAGAGTCAAAATACAACAGTAGAACAAATGAAAATGTTCTTAACCCGCATTGGTTTTAACTCTAGGGCTGTTATCACAGGGGATATAACTCAAGTTGATTTACCACGCCATCAAACCTCAGGTTTACGCGATGCTATTGAAGTTTTACAAAATATTAATGGTATCAGTTTCGACTTTTTCCAAGCGAAAGATGTAGTTCGCCATCCTGTTGTAGCTAGAGTTGTTGAAGCGTATGAATCTCATGAGCAAAAATTAAACAGGCTAAAACAAGCGAAAGAAAATAAAAAAAGTGATACAAAATAATGAAACATATTGTTGATATACAAAATGTTTGCAACGCAAAAAAATTACCGCCAACTGAGCTTTTTCAACAATGGGTTGATGCCACTTTATCGATAGTGACTGAACAGGAATTTGAATTAACTATTCGTTTAGTTAACATTGCTGAAAGCCAACAACTTAATAAACAATATAGACAAAAAGATAAACCAACAAATGTATTATCTTTTCCTTTTGAAGTACCAGAAGGAATTGAGCTTAATTTATTGGGTGATTTAGTGATTTGCGCACAAGTTGTTGAAGAAGAAGCTAAAGCCCAAAATAAGGATTTATTTGATCATTGGACTCATATGGTAATACATGGGTGCTTGCATTTATTAGGATATGATCATATAAACGATACTGATGCGAATGAAATGGAAACGCTAGAAGTGAAAATTTTAGCTAAGCTCGACATTGCTAATCCATATAACATGTAATTAAATATAGGAAATACCTAAGCTCTATGAGCGATGACAATCCACACCCGAGCACCGGCTCAAACAAGAAATCACTGTTGAATAGAGTCATTCAGGTATTCAGACCTGAACCAAAAAATAAAAACGATCTGGTTGATGTGTTAACTGATGCCCAAAGTCGTGAACTGATCAACCCCGATACTAAGCTAATGATTGAAGGGGTGTTAGAAGTATCAGAAATGCGTGTTCGCGATATTATGATCCCCCGTTCACAAATGGTTACCATTGACAGAAACCACAGCCTTGATGAGTTTTTACCCATCATTTTAGAGTCTGGTCACTCACGTTTCCCCGTAGTTAATGAAGATATTGATCATGTTGACGGTATTTTATTAGCCAAAGATCTTCTCGCTTTTGGTTTTAATATTTCTAGTTTGAATTCTAATGAAGATAAATTTAGCTTAAATGACATAATTCGCCCAGCAATCATTGTTCCAGAAAGTAAGAAGGTAGAACCACTATTAAAAGAATTTCGTTCTAATCGTTATCATATGGCGCTAGTTGCTGATGAATATGGTGGCATTTCAGGTGTGATCACTATTGAAGATATCCTTGAGCAAATTGTTGGTGAAATTGAAGATGAAACTGATGAAAATATTGAAGAAGACATCAAGGTACTTGCGGGTAATGTATATTTAGTTAGAGCATTAACTGAGCTTGAAGATTTTAATGATTATTTCAACAGTGAATTTGACGAAAAATCAGCAGATACGATTTCAGGTATTATTTTACAAAAACTACACCATATGCCACAAAAAGGAGAGCAAGTTTCTATAGGGGATTTTGACTTTAAAGTTGTTGCCACAGACACTAGGTGCATGCAAATGTTACAGGTAACTGTTGCTAAAAAACATAAAATCAATGGTAAAGTAAGTGACTAATACAGGTTTTAAAACATTTTATTCTCGCTTTAAAAGAAACCTAAGCAGTTACTCGTTAAATAAGAAGGAATACTGGCTCTGCTTTTTCGCAGGTTTAAGCTTGGTTTTTTCTTATGCCCCTTTTTCGCAATGGTATTTAGCACTGTTAATTCCTGCGATTACTTTTCATAAAATACAAAAACAAGCACCAAAAAAAGCAGCCAAACTCACTGGCATATTCGCCTTTGGCTGGTTTGCTAGTGGTATCAGCTGGGTTCATGTCAGTATTGATCAATTTGGAGGTTTACCATTAATTGTTTCTTTAGGCTTAATGTTACTGCTGTGCATTTATTTAGCATTATTTCCAGCTCTTGCCGCCTTTTTAACGGCACGTTTTTCTTCAAATCAGCAACTTAATTTATGGCTATTACCGTCTTTTTGGCTTATCAGTGAATATTTACGCAGCGTCGTTCTTACTGGCTTTCCGTGGTTATCAATAGGTTACAGTCAAATAGATAGCCCATTAGCTAGTTTTGCCCCTGTTATTGGAGAAGTAGGAATAACAGCATTAGTCATTCTGATAAATATTTGTTTAGTGAAAATTGCCAATGCAATAAAACAACAAAGCTATACAAGTCTCAGGTTTCCTATCGCACTTGTTTTTATGCTAACCATATCCTGTTTGATTTTTTCAAAAACTATTTGGGTAAAGCCAAGTGGAGAAATAACAAAAATCGCTCTAGTTCAAGGCAACGTAGCACAATCAATAAAGTGGGAACCAGAGCAAGAATGGCCAACTATGCTCAAGTATTTAGATCTTACTCGAATGAATTATGATGCAGATGTTATCATTTGGCCGGAATCGGCTATACCCGCTATGGAACCAGCTGTACAAGACTATTTAACAACAGTAAATCGCTCTGCTCTTTTAAATGATAGTGCGATCATTACTGGAATCATTAATTATAATTTCGAAAGTAAAAAGTATTTCAATAGCTTAATTACTTTAGGTAAAAAACAAACGGGAGATGACCAAGGTTATTTCTATAACCACAGTAATCGATATTCAAAAAATCATTTATTACCCATTGGTGAATTTGTACCTTTTCAAGAGTGGCTTCGCCCGTTAGCACCTTTGTTCAATTTACCAATGTCTTCCTTTACAAGAGGCGATTATGTACAAAAAAACCTAATTGCAATCGATTTACACATACTGCCATTACTTTGTTTTGAAATAGCCTTCCCTCATCAGTTAGCCGCAAACTTAACAAATAAAACAGATTTATTATTAACCGTGAGTAATGATGCGTGGTTTGGCGACTCTCATGGGCCTCACCAACATATGGATATAGCTCGTATGAGAGCATTAGAGTTTGGAAGGCCTTTATTACGCTCAACGAATAATGGTATTACCGCGATTGTAGATCACAAAGGCAATTTTATTGCCCGCATTCCACAGTTTGAAGAAAAGGTGCTAAAAGCAGAAGTACCATTAGTAGTAGGTGAGACACCTTATAGCCAATGGCCTAGATTAATTCTATTACTAGTGATTTTAATACCTTTCATATTAGTTAAAATAATTAAACGCTAACTCACCACTTAAAACTCGCTATTCTAAACTGCGCTAACACTGTTTTGGGTGTAAACTAACTTTATTACGACCATTTTTTTTAGAGCTATAAAGCGCGGCGTCAGCACATTCAATCCAAGCCTCATAATTTTTAATACTTGGCTCTACCTCAGCAACACCTAAGCTTATAGTGTACTTAAGCTCAATATCATTATACTTGACTACCGCGGCTTCGACTTCTCTACGTAACCGCTCAGCAAATACATAAGCATTCTTAAGTGGTGTGTCCGCAAGTAAAATAGTGAATTCTTCGCCACCATAACGCCCCGAGACATCAGTTTCACGAACATGTTCTCGAATTAGGGCTGAAATATGACGAATAACCTCATCACCAACCATGTGCCCATAGGTATCATTAACATTTTTAAAATGGTCAATATCTAACATGACTAATGAGCTTGAATGTTGACTACGCGTCCAGCGCTTATATTCTGCTTGTAAGCAGTTTTCCCAATGTGTACGGTTAAACAAGCGAGTTAAACCATCTGTCTGGCTCAAAATAGCAAGTTCTGTATTAACCTTCTCTAAACTCATTTTATGTATAGCGTTATCCGTTACATCGTAAACAAGTAAACATAAATGGGTAACGATACCTGTTGATGAAAGTAACGGCATAAAAGTAGTGTTTTGATACATAAAATCAGCACTACCGGTAACTGGTCGGTAACTATCAAACTTAAATAAATAAGCGCGCTGCTCCCAAATAGTAAAAGCTTTATTCTTTAATAAAAATACCGACTCTGCTTTACGCACAAACCAATCTTTAGGTATTTCATCAAACAGATCAAACAATACTTTATCTTTTACTTCCTTAGGGAAATAGCCGCTATGGTTTTCCATAAAGCCATTAAATATTTGAACTTTATAATTTTTATCTAGAACCACTAAACCAACATCAATGTTATGAAGCATTTCCATCAACCAGTGTAATTCATTTAATTGTGACGTTTCTAACGACATACCTAATCCCACTATATAGGTCTAAACTTTTTAAATATTTATATTAAATATAAATTAAAAGTTAAAATTTAATCTAATAAATATGCGAGTTTGTTATTCAAAGTTTGCATCGACTTCTCTGTAAACAACAATAACAAATCACACTTAATTGAATGATTTTCAATACTGTAACTAATTTCTATTGCTAATGTTTTTTTCCATTTATTCGCATTATTTGCAATCAATTCTGATATCTTTCTATGTTGCCCTAAAACTACGGGGTGGCCTTGGCTAAAATCGATATCGAGTTGTTCAGAAATACCTTTTAAACATGCTCCAATTAGTACGTTCGCTAAATCCATTAATAACTCTAATTCTGTACCCTCATCTTCGTCATACTGATAATTCATTAAGGAGGCAACATCTTTAAAGCTTGAATCATTTAGAATAAGTAAAGCCTCTCCTGAAATACCTGCGCTAATAAAACCTTGGCAAATACCTGATGTGCTCTCGTTTGCCTCAACATCTTTAAGTGCCATTCTTAGCTCGCTAACTTCAATAAAGTTAACATTAGGTATGGGTAGTTGTACAAACACATCGAGTAAACGTGCTAATAGATCCCCTGCTCGCCCCATAGCTACATTAGATATTTCTTGATAACAATCACGTAATTCAGACGATAATGTTAGCGGTTCACTGCTTTTAGGTGTTAACACTTCAACCGGAGTCACTTTTAATGGTGCTGACTTAGATACTCGCTTGTTACTGGCTTTAAGAGGTGACTCCACATTGGTATTTGTAAAAGTATCAGCAACAGTTTCAGCTTGCTGCTCCCCCTTGGTAAAAACACCATAAGATAGCAAAACTTCTGTTAACTTCTCTTTATTAACAGGCTTTTTAATAAAATCTAAAGCCCCTAAACCTGTTACTCTCTTATGAGCTTCAGGTTGAATATCTCCAGAGACAACAATAGTCAACGTTGGTAAATCCTGCTCTAAAATAGCTTCAAGCACTTGATAACCATCCATTTCCGGCATATTTAAATCAAGCAACAATACATCACCTTTACCGGATTTTATAGCCTCTATGCATTCAACACCATTAGCAGCAAAACTTAAATCAACATCCCAGCCATCAGGTAATGACCGAGCAAGTTGTTTTCGCGCCATATTTGAATCATCACAAATTAGTAGCTTAGTTGGCATATAGAACATCACCTTTGGAAAAATAAAACGTCACAAATAAGAAAGGTTTCCGTTTAACTTCAAGTGTTAACTCTTTCACAATTAACATTAACAATAGATTATTCTTCAGAAACTTCACAGGGTTTATCAAAAATAATGCAGAAATTAAATAAGAAAAACGGTAGACTTATTCTTTATTCCAATTATCCCAATTAATGATGAAATTATCTACCCTAAATAAACTATTATTTGCACTGTTTTTTATAAATTTTACTTTAACTTTCAATGCTCAAGCATTTAATCAAGACAATCTAACTCAAACACAAAACTTAGTAAAAGCAAATGAAAAATACGTCACATTACTTGGAACCCAGGTGGCTGTCGGTGAACAGGCTCCTAATTTTAAGGTAGTTGATAAGAATTTTATGCCCATTCAATTGTCTGACTTTAAAGAACAAACAATTTTAATTTCAGTAGTGCCAAGTCTAGATACTGGTGTTTGTTCTATACAAACAAAACGCTTTAATGATGAAGCAGCAAAATTACCTAGCAACATCACCCTGCTAACCATTAGCAATGATTTACCATTTGCTCAAAAACGTTTCTGCAAAGTTGAAGGTGTAGATAAAATTAAAATATTGTCCGACTCAGTTTGGCGTAATTTCGGTGAAAACTATGGCTTAATCATTAAAGATATGGGCCTACTAACACGTGCCATTTTCATTATTGATAACCAAGGGAAAGTGAAGTATAAAGAATTAGTTGCTAATATTTCACAACATCCTAATTACGAAAGTGCATTAAAGGCGGTAAAAGATATCGCACCCGTTATCGATATTGAGAATGAAGAAGGTGAAAATAACAAAAGTGATGATGACACACCAAAATAAAAATAACATATAAATCAATCGGATATAATTATTTTTTATTTTTCCCTTGAAAAAGAAAACCTCAGTCCCATCTTTAATAATGTAGTCGCCATAAGGGGCTACATAAATTCATTGCCTGTTCGTTAACGCCTATTTTAGGTAAGAAAGGCAGCACTATTTTATCGATGAGTAACGTTTTTTTATCTATATACAGCGCACAGTACAAACACTTTTATGCAACCTCGTTGGTAAAAGTAGCTAAATATAGAAATCAAAAGCAACAAACGCTTATTGCTTAAAGTAGTATTATTATTGCTAATTATTAGGATATTTTATTATGCGTACATCTACAGATTTCAGTCCACTTTACCGTTCATTTATTGGTTTTGATCACTTAGCTGGTTTAATTGACAAAGCTTCTCGAGCCGAAAAACAATCTTCATACCCTCCATACAACGTAGAGCTTATAGCCGAAGATCAGTACAGAATTACTATGGCTGTGGCGGGTTTTAGCGAGCAAGATATTGATATAGAATCAAAAGACAACAGTTTAATTATTATTGGCACTAAAGCGGTAAGCTCTAATATCGGTAATAGCGCTAAAAAAGACCATACTCCCCGAAAATTTTTACATCAAGGCATTGCAGAGCGCAACTTTGAAAGAAAATTTCAATTAGGCGAACATGTTAAAGTTATTGGCGCATTTATGAAAGATGGCTTATTACATATTGACTTACAAAGAGAAATACCTGAGGCATTAAAGCCTAGAAAAATAGCTATTAATGGTAAGAGCTTACTTGGAAATTAACCCTCTTCACTTCATGTTTCCTATTGTTTATTTGTTTTTTTTGCCCAGTCTTTGACTGGGCTTTTTTAATTATACGGTTTACTCTTTGGCATAAAGAGCATTACCAAAGCAGCAAGCAATGCCGCTGCACTAGCCGTTAAAAATGCATTACTAGCACCTATACCATCAAGCCATAATACGCCAGCTACATAAGCACCAATTGCTCCTCCTACCCCATAAACTCCACCTAAATACACAGCTTGACCTCTTGATTGCTGACAAGGTGTAAAGTGACTGCTAATAAAAAGCATCGAGGCGCTATGAAAAAGAGCAAAGCTTGCTGCATGCATTAGTTGAGTTAAAGCCAGGAACAAAATTGATTCTGCATATAAAGCGACTAAAAACCAGCGAAAAGCGGTTACAACTAAACTGAATAGTAATAATGCTTTTAAAGAAAAGTACTTAAAGAAGCTGCTAGCGAATATAAACACTAAAATTTCGGCAACAACGCCCAATGAAATTAACAAACCTACCGTAAAACCAGGATAAGCTAGATCACGTAAAAACAGGGCAAAAAAGCCATAATAAGGGCCAAAGCTAATTTGCAATAATACGCCCGCAACAAAGAAAATAACAAACCTAGGCGCTAATAACCTATCTGTTATTGCCAAGGCTTGCGTATGAACTTTACTCACAATACGCTGAGGCTTAATAGTAAGTGTTGACAGAAGCAAACATAATAAAATAACACAACCCATCAATATAAAAGCAGGTGTAAATGAAGAAATAACCGTATGTGATAAGTCTGGCTGTTCATAATATTCCATTACCTGCCCTGCAAATATAGCTAAAGCAATAAAACCAACACTTCCCCACAAACGAATTCGCGCATATATTTTGCTACTACGACGAACAGAGTTTAAAGTAAACACTTCAAGCTGAGGTAAAATTGCAGTCCAGAAAAGACTAAATAAGGCCAATGAAAAGCTAATAGGCCAATAACTATCTAACCAAAACAACAACATAAAACTTAATAAAGCGAATAATGCACCGAGGCGAATAATAAGTAATTGTTGACCTGTTTTATCGGCTAGTATTGCCCATAAACTTGGCGCCACAATTTTAGTCGCGGTAAGAATGGCAAAGATTTCACCTAGCTCAAGTGAACTAAAACCTTTGCCATCTAAAAATACTGAAAGGTAAGGTGAAATTAAGCCAAGAATAGCAAAGTAGAAAAAGTAGCTTGAAGAAAGACGGGTAAATAATGACAAGTTATCTCCTATTTACCCTATTATTTGAAAATCAATGGCATGAAAGCCAACCACACCAAAAGCTAAATTGAGCTTTTGGTGATCACTGGCGTAGTACAAACAACATCAGCATTTTGTGCTCGGTGTCTTAAGTAGTGATCCATTAACGTTAAGGCTAACATTGCCTCAGCGATAGGCACAGCACGAATTCCAACACAAGGATCATGCCTACCTTTGGTAATAATATCTGTCGGCACACCATTAGTGTCAACAGTTTTACCGCTAACACCAATACTTGATGTTGGTTTTAAAGCTAAATGCGCAATAATGTTCTGTCCTGACGAAATTCCTCCCAAAACACCACCGGCATGATTGCTATTAAAACCTTGTGGAGTTAATTCATCTCTATGTTCAGAGCCTTTTTGGTTAACAACTTCAAAGCCATCGCCAATTTCTACACCTTTTACAGCATTTATGCTCATTAATCCATGAGCAATTTCAGCATCAAGTCGGTCAAAAATAGGCTCACCTAATCCAACGGGCATATTCGTTGCTACCACACTAACTTTAGCGCCAATAGAGTCTTTAGCGCGCATAATATCACGTAAGTGTTGATCTAATTGTTCAAGCTTATTGTTATCAGGAAAGAAGAACTGATTTTGCTCTACTTCAGCCCAATTGATGTTTTGCCAATCAAGAGGTCCACCTTCGGCAGTAGTTGCGCAAATAGAGCCAATTTGTGTTACACAAGCTTGGATTTTCATTCCAAATTTTTGTAATAGAAACTTTTTAGCTACTGCACCTGCTGCAACACGCATGGCTGTTTCCCTAGCTGATGAACGACCACCTCCGCGATAATCACGCAAGCCATATTTTTGGGTATATGTGTAATCAGCATGGCCCGGACGAAAGCTTTGCGCAATATTACCGTAATCTTTAGAGCGTTGATCTGTATTTTCAATTATTAAGCCAATAGGTGTACCTGTAGTTTTACCTTCAAAAACACCTGACATTATTTTGACTTTATCTGCTTCATTTCTTGCCGTAGTAAAACGAGATTTACCGGGACGTCGTCTATCAAGATCGACTTGCAAATCTTCTTCACATAATTCGATTCCTGGAGGACAACCATCAATAATTGCGCCGAGCCCTAGACCGTGGCTTTCGCCAAATGAGGTTACGGTAAATAATTTTCCAAAGGTATTGCCTGACATTATAACTCCAACGTCTATTAAATTTATTATATTGTTTACTGATTAATGATTAATGATTAATCATTTTTTAAAGCCGAAGTAAAAACGGCTGCGAACTCAACCAACTGAGTCTTGGTCAGCATGAATACTCCATGCCCACCTCGTTCAAAGTTAAGCCAAGTAAAAGGAACATCTTTATATAAAGCCTTAACATGAACTTCTGAGTTACCTACTTCACAAAATAACAAGCCACCATCATTAAGATATCTTGCGCTTTGCGCCAATATAACACGAACAATATCTAAACCGTCATCGCCGCAGCCTAACCCCATTTCAGGCTCATGTTGGTACTCTTGAGGTAAACTATCAATGTCTTGTTGATCGACATAGGGTGGATTGCTGACAATTAAATCATAACTTTGCCCTTCAACCCCAGAAAAGATATCAGACTGAATTGGAATAACTTGTTCACTAAGACCATGGTTTTCTATATTTATCTGCGCGACATTTAACGCTTCTACAGATAAATCAACAGCATCTACTTCAGTTTCCTCAAAGTAACTAGCACAAGCAATCGCTATACAACCACTTCCAGTACATAAATCTAAAATTCGTTTGGGGGATTTATTAGCGGAAATATATGGAAAGAATTGATTTTCAATTAACTCGCCGATAGGTGAACGCGGAATTAATACTCGTTCATCAACATAAAAAGGCAATTGTGCAAAATAAGCAACATTAGTGATATATGCCACTGGAATTTGCTCTTCAACTCGACGAGTAAACAAAGCCAATACATTTAACTTTTCTGATTCAATTAAACGGCACATCATTATACTGTCATCAACTTCATTAGGTAACGACAAGGCATACATGACTAAGATATAAGCATCATTAAAGGCATTATCACTTCCATGACCATAGAACAACTCAGCCTGATTAAATAACGTTGCGCCATATCGGCAATAATCAGCGACAGTATGTAATTGGTTCGTTACAGCGGTTAATTTACTCATTCTTAATTCCTATAACTTTTAGCTTTCTATATACTCTAACCTTATCAGGGTATGTGTAAGCACTATTTTGATGGCCTGAGTATAATTCAATAAATTCATTTCTTGTAAAGATTAACAGATATTTTTAAACTGCCGTTATGAAAATGAAATATACCCCCAAAAAAACTAACACCACCAATGATACCGATTCTGATAACAATGTTTTTCAACAAGCAGTAGGTAAGGTTAAACCTTTAAAAGTGGACACAATACACTTTGCCAAAAAGGTCAGCAAGCCTAAAAGCTGTTCAGGGGTAAAAAACTCCCTACCAAGCTTTCGACAAAATAAGAACAAAGCATTAGCACAGTTTCATTTTTCTGATGAGTTTGAGCCTAATTTAAACACACAAGGGCCAATGAAGTATGTACGAGCCGATGTTAACAGCTTTGAAGCTAAAAATTTACGACGAGGTATTTACAGCCCTGACTTAATTTTAGATCTGCATGGATTAGATCAACATCAATCCAAACAAGAGATTGCGGCTCTACTTTATGCTTGTCAAAAAGAACATGCTCAATGCGTTTGCATCATTCACGGCCTTGGCTCGAGAGTATTAAAAAATAAAGTACCTCATTGGTTAGTGCAACACCCTGACGTAATGGCATTTCATCAAGCACCATTAGAATGGGGTGGCAATGGTGCTCTATTGGCTTTAGTTGAACTAAAAGATAAATTTAATAAGACTTAAACCTATACCTTTATTAAATCTGTACTTTTTCTGGTGATACCATATCGACTAATTGCCCTTGCATTAGTTCAATATCATAATCAATTATCGCAATGGCACCGGTTGAAAAAATGGGCATATTCAACGAACCCGTTAATTCCCCTACCAAATAACTAACAAAGGGCATATGCGAAACAAATAAAATGGCTTGCTTTTCATCTGAATCATTCCCTTTAATTAAATAATCATTATTTTGAAATAAGCCATCTATAAAATCATGAACCTGATGTGCATTTCCTGAAGGTGTAATAAAATCTACTGTTTCAGGGATAATCTTATTAAGCAATGATGCTTTTTGCAAAGCTTCTGTGATATTCGCACAGCTTTGTTGTGCCCTAACGTATGGACTTACAAAAATATTCATTAGTGTTGCTTTACGTCGAGCTAACCAATTTCCCATTTTTTCAGTTTCAAGAACTCCTTGCTTTGTCAGGGATCTAAGTGAGTCTTCAGCTGCAACATTTGCTGCTTCTCCATGACGCATGATAAAAATTTGCATTTACTCTCCCGCTCATCGAGTAGATAAACGTACGCGGTTGTCTATTTTTTGACTATAGTAATAGAATATATGGTAACTGTTAAGAATAAAATAGACTCTAGTTATTCCATAAGGTAATTTAGACAACATACTCAATTATAAATAGACAGCTCCTTAAATTTTTTTGCTGTCAAAAACAGGAGCTGTGGGTTGAAGCAAAGTCCAAATGATTTAAAAAAATATCAATCACTTAGCTTGAGCAATGGTTTACGAGTTTTATTGGTTCATAATGAAGAAACTGATAAGTGCGCTGCAGCATTAGCTGTTAATGCGGGTCATTTTAATGATCCTCAAGATAGGCAAGGATTAGCTCATTTTTTAGAGCACATGTTATTTTTAGGAACAGATAAGTATCCTGATGGCAGCGAGTATCAAAAATTTATTAGTCAGCATGGTGGCAGTAACAATGCTTGGACAGCAACTGAGCACACCTGTTTTTACTTCGATATCCATCATCAACATTTTTATGAAGCGCTAGATCGCTTCAGCCAATTTTTTATTTCTCCCTTATTATCTGATGAGTTTATTGCCAAAGAACGCAAAAACATTGAAGCTGAATTCAAACTAAAGCTTAAAGATGATGTTCGCCGTTTATACGATGTTCATAAAGAAACTATCAATCAACAGCATCCATTTTCCCAGTTTTCTGTGGGAAATATTGACACCCTTGCCGATAGAGATGGCATAAGTATTAGCAAAGAAATTGGCGTTTTTTTTGATTGCTACTATCAAGCAAGTTATATGACACTTGCAATAGAAGGCCCGCAACCTTTGGTTGAATTAAAACATTTAGCCGAAAAAATGTTCAGCGAAATTAAAAACGATAAGAAAACGTTAGAAGCAATTACAGAGCCCTTATATCTACCTAAACATCAAGGAATACGCATAGATGTACACCCTGTAAAAAATGAACATCAGTTGATCATCAGTTTTGCTATGGAGAGTATAGATAAATATTACCAAGATAAACCCGAATCCGTATTAGCCTACTTAATTGGTCATGAGGGTGAAGGCAGCATTTTAGCTAAGTTAAAGCAAGAGCAATGGGCAATGAGTTTAACTGCAGGCTCAGGGATTAATGGCTCTAACTTTAAAGATTTTAATGTCAGTATTAGCTTAACTGAATTAGGAGAAGCCCATATTGATGATATTATCAGTATTGTTTTTTCCTATATTGGCCTATTAAAATCAGCAAAACTACCTTCTTATTATTATAAAGAAAAACAGGTGATTGCCGATCTATCATTCACTTACCATGAAAAAAGTAGTCCATTAGACAATGTTAGTCAGCTAGTAATCAATATGCAGCATTATCCATGCGAGGATTATATTTTTGGTGACTATATGATGTCTGGTATGAATCATGAAAACGTTAGTCATTTGTTACATTATTTAAATGCCGACAATGTCCGTGTTATTCATGTCAGTCAAAATAATAACTTTTCTAAAACAAGCTTTTGGTACCAAGTGCCCTATCATATAAATGATATATCTGCAGATGTATTAACTTTTTGGCGTGAATTATCAACACCAACTCATAAGAACTACCAAGCAAACGATAGCTTATTTTTACCAAAAGAAAACCCCTACATCACTGGTAATCCACATGTTTTTGATAATGTAGACAAAAGCACCTTACCAACAAAAATTGTAGACACAAGCGGTTTAGCTGTGTGGTATAAACAAGACACAACATTTAAAGTACCCAAAGGTTATATTTATATTGGTATTGATTCTCCCTACTCAATAGAGTCCATTGCAAACATTGCCATGACACGCTTATTTGTAGATTTATATACCAATACTGTCGTGGAAGAAAACTACGATGCAGAGTTGGCTTCTATCCATTACCATTTATATGCCCATCAAGGCGGTATTACCTTACAAGTATCAGGGATAAGTGAAAATCAACCTAAGTTGTTAGAAAAGCTTTTATACAGGCTAAAACATCACAACATTAGCCTCGCAAACTTTAACTTATTTAAGCAACAGTTGATCACCCACTGGAAAAATAGCGACAAAAGTAAATCAATTTCACAACTGTTTTCTACACTCAGTTCAATAATGCAACCAAACAATCCCTGTTCTGATGATTTAGCCATTGCTTTAAATAATATTACCTTTTCTCAATATCAAACTTATAGTAAACAACTTTTTGAAAAGGTAACTATTGAAGTGTTGATCCATGGCAATTGGCTTATAGAGCATGCCAATAAGATAGTGACTAATATTAAAGACGCATTTGATAAAAAGTATAGCAACGAACATTCGGTGCAATGCCCGGTCATTGATATTACCTCTAAAGAAACACTTGTATTACCTCTCACAATACCTGAGCATGACCATGCTACGGTTGTTTATACCCCGCTACCAACAAGAGACGATAAGTTGGTAGCCTTAACAATGGTAACTAGCCACCTTTTATCACCTTTATTTTTCCAAGAAATGCGCACTGATAAGCAATATGGCTATTTAGTTGGTGTAGGATATGTGCCAATAAACCGATATCCAGGCATTGCATTTTATATTCAATCTCCGCATACCGATGCCATTACATTAACAAGAGCTATTGACGACTTTATAACCAACAGCATAGAAACAGTAAAAGAACTCAATAAAGATGATTGGTCACACCTTATCAATGGGTTAGCAGGGCAATTACAAGAAAAGGATAATAATTTAAGAATCAAAAGTCAGCGCTTTTGGGCGGCAATTTGTAATAAAGATCTGCAGTTTACTCATAAAGATTTGCTCGTAGAAGCTATTTTATCTTTAGAGTTTGAAGAAATAATAACCTTCATCAAAAATCAACTGATGACGTTATCAAACCCAGATAGAATAATTTTAATGTCCATACCAGCAGAAGATTCAAAACTATCTCAAAAAATAAAGCACGAGTTAAATAGTGAAAGCTTAATAGAACCAGATGATTTTACTAAAAAAACCCAAAGAAAATATTAACTCTGCCGATATATAGTTAATAGTCGATAAACATTAAGTTAATAATTCACTATCGACAAAAGTTGACTTAAGGCGACGCATGATTTTTAATGGTTTGTCGCATATTTTTTTGTCTTTTTTATTAGAACAATTATTTTCATTTT
>MAAB01028981.1_pt1 | contig 37149 bp, 35 predicted proteins | sample 1115991 | NCBI WGS metagenome assembly MAAB01 (sample SAMN04961124, study PRJNA320927) | seawater metagenome | isolation source: sample BD02T18 sea water enriched with oil for 18 days | place: USA:Gulf of Mexico | collected 2013-07-27
TTATTATCTCAAACTATTACTAGTTGGTGGGGTAATATCTATAGTTTAAATATAGAAGATGTTGGTACTGTAAAAGTATTCTTTAATGACGAAGAACTGGCTGATATTGCTGCTGGTGAATTTACTGAATTAAATCCTACGGCTTATTTAACGCAACCATTAATCAAAGATGTATTAACTGTTGAAGTAAGTGAAGATGCTAATACCGTAAGCTATTTAATCGAAAATGGCCTTTCGCGTAAGTTTGCTTTTTCTGGAGCAGGTAATGGTAATTTTACCGCAGAAATAACTACAACCGATTTTGAGGCCGGTGAGGAGCATCATACAGCCACTAAAACAATTGTATCAATCACCGAAGATATTAGTTTGAATGTTGATAAAGTTAGACTAAACATAACCGAGTCACATACAGCATATCCGACGGTTCTTAACGGCGGCAGTCATCAAATTATTATCACTCCTCAGGACAATGATGGTGATGGTGATGCGGATCAATTCATCGCTACACATGGATATGGCGACCACTTCAATGCTAATGGTGAATTAGTTGATGAAGCTAATGATGTTATTGTTTTTGATAATAGTATTTATGAAATATTTAATTCTTATGATGAAGTGCACTGGAACGAGCCAAACTTTGCTAATGACGTACCTTTTAATCCGTTAACTGCCGATAATGCTCTTAACGTGTTCAAAGATATCATCGCTAATGAGTCTAACTCGCCTTATGTCTGGGTTGATGATATTGGCCGACTTGAAGTTACTTTAAGTGATGAAGACTTAGACTCAATTATTGCTAACAGCACCACCATGTTTGATGGTTACAATATTGAAGCTGATGATAACAACATACTTGAAGATGAAGATACCTTCCTCGATGTAAATGCAGCACTAACATTAGAAGCTATCTTAGGTGACTACCAAGTGAAGTTACAACTTTCAGGCGAAAGAACTGCGCTTGAACAGGGTGCTTTTGACCTTGATATGAGCTACCGCTTACCCGGTGCAGACACGCAACGTTCATTTACTGCACATTACAACACCGAAGTAGAAGGTCGTTTAACGGCTAATAATACTGATGGTGTAGTCTTAGTACTAAATGAGCCCGATGAAGATGCGACAGGTACTCAAGAGCTTGGACAAATCCTCGTTGGCCCAACCGCTATAGTTGCTGCAACCATTGAAGATAGAGATGGCGCTATTTTTATCGTTTATGCAGATATTGATAATGATGGCGTGCAAGAAGAAGAAACTTTATAAACTTTACTTCGCGATCAACTACTAAACGATAGTCGTTTAGGTTAAATTAAAATGCCAGTCATTGATGACTGGCATTTTTTATAAGCTAACGAATAATCATTTTCTTCCAATAAGGAGTATTAGTGAAGATTAATTTACTTTGTGCTGTTACTTTAACTTTTTTATTTACCACTATTTGGCCAAACAAGAGTTACGCTAACAATGAACAATTCAATAATAATAATAATGTTTCAGCTTATATACTGAGTGAGTCTTTTAGTAATATTTTACCAATAAAGCAGCTTATTGAAGACGAATGGCTGCAAGCCCCCGCAACAGATTCAAGTATTGGTTTTACTCAAAATGAAACAGGCATAAAAGCTTATTGGGGAAATTTCTCTTTTAATGTTGCTCACCGAATTGATTATTTTGTGTTTACGAATCCCGATACCGCACAAGCTTTTTATTTAGAGCGCACTGACCAACCACTAACCACACAAGATAGTTACCAACTTTCATTAAAATTGCATCATCAACGAAGCAATGGTTTTAGGATCGGCTATCAATGGCAATTTGACGGTTTTTCTACTGAGATTAATATCGGCTACTGGGATGTTAGTGCTAGCAGAGAATCTCAAATTACCGGTGAAATTTTTGGCGATGAAAACAATAACATCACAGGTACAGCAGAGCTAAATGAGTTTTACAGTGATAAAAACTTTTTAAAACACACTAATAGCAATAAATGGGAAACCGATGGTTATGGCGTAACACTTGATCTTTCGGCCAACTGGACAATAAATAGTGAGTTAGATATAACACTTGATATTAAAGATTTATACTCGAAATTTAATATGAAAAACTTAGGTTATAGTCAGGGTAATGTTGATACAGATGGTACCTTTATTAATAGCCTTGGTGGCAAGTCATATTTACCCCTGTACCGTGGCGTTTTTGGTGCTAAAGATTTTGATTTCACCTTACCTGAACAAGTTAATTTAGTTGCTCATTATCTAGCAGAAAACTTGAGTAGCGAAGATTTCTCTCTGGGTTATCTTGCACGGTATAAGCGACAAGGAGACGTTAACTTTTATTATGCCGGTGTAGAACTCGAATTTGAAAATAGCGCACTGACACTAATGCTAGATTTAGAACACCTTTCTCCTGAAATTCAATATAGTAACTCATGGTGTGCTATTACGTTTGCTATTGATGATATTGATATAGAGAAAGCAATGCAGTTTTCTTTAGGTTTATCAGGGTACTATACTTTTTAAAAAGATATTATATTAAAAAAAAGGTGCTTATTACAAGCACCTTTTATTAATCATTAATACGAAATAAAACAGCTAGTCAGCAATATACTCAACCACTTCTAGGCCAAAACCTGACAGTGAGTGATATTTAGTTTGCGAACTTAATAAACGCATTTTACTTACGCCTAAGTTTGCCAGTATTTGCGAGCCTACACCAACATTGCGAGAGCCAATGTGGCGATTAGCTTCTTTTACGGTTTCACCTGCATCAATCTTGGCATATTTTTCGACCAAGTTAATTAACTCAGCTGGTGACTCATGTTTGCCTAGTAATACCAGTACACCGCCTTCTTTAGCAATTTTTTCTAACGCATTGGCCATTGGCCAAGTCGAAATACTTTCACGTTGACTGAATAATAAATCTCTAAAAGTATTTTCTAAATGTACACGTACTAAAGTAGGCTGATCAGCTTTAATTTCGCCTTTAGTTAAGGCAAAGTGTGCTTGACCGTCAATGGTGTCTTTAAACACGGTTAAATCAAACTCACCAAAAGCGGTAGGGAGTTTACACTGAGAAACGCGTTCAATCGTTGTTTCAGTAGCATTTCTAAATTCAATTAAATCGGCAATGGTGCCCATTTTTATATCATGTTTTTCTGCAATAATTTCCAAGTCAGAGCGGCGTGCCATCGTGCCATCTTCATTTAAAATCTCGACAATAACAGCAGCTGATTCAAAACCAGCCATACGTGCTAAATCAACACTCGCTTCAGTATGACCTGCGCGATTTAATACACCGCCATCTTTAGCGATTAATGGAAAGATATGGCCTGGTTGAACGATACTAAGATGTGTCGCTTCTTTATTTGCCGCAGCAAGTACAGTCGTTGCACGATCAGCAGCAGATATACCTGTAGTTACACCAGTAGCCGCTTCAATTGATACGGTAAAGTTGGTACTAAACTGTGCTTCATTTTTATCTACCATTAAGGGCAGCTTCAATGTTTCACACTTTTCACGGCTCATTGGCATACAAATTAAGCCACGGCCGTGGGTTGCCATAAAATTAATTGCAGCAGGAGTCACTTTTTCAGCGGCCATAATGAAGTCGCCTTCATTTTCTCTGTCTTCATCATCCATTAAAATAACCATCTTACCTAATGCGATGTCTGCGATGATTTCTTGTGGGGTATTTAAATTCATTTCGGCCTCTTTAAATGGCTAGCTATGTTGTTAGCCTATTTTAACTATTTTTATTTGGTCTGTTTTTATGAGTATATAAGGTATATGTACTCATCATTTAATTACTTGCTTTTTGTTTATTGGTCGAAAATGAGCTATTTAATAAAGCCTGCTTTTAATAACATGGATTCGCTAACATTCGACTTTGGTGCTTGCTCACCTTCTCCCGTTTTAGTAAGTAGGCGCTCTAAGTAACGTGCAATTAAATCTACTTCAATGTTCACCTTGCTACCTACTTGGTACTGAGCGAAGATGGTTTCTTTTACTGTGTGTGGCACGATTGTTAATCGAAATTTACCTTTTGAGCCATCTTCAGCAAGCGCATTAACCGTTAAGCTTGTACCATCAATAGTGACTGAGCCTTTTTCAGCAATATAGTGCGCTAAATCACTTGGCATACTTAACCAGTATTCAATACTATTACCATTGTTATTGATAGCTAATATTTCACTGACACCATCTACATGCCCTGAAACCATATGACCACCAAAACGTGTGCTTGCCAACATTGCTTTTTCTAGGTTCACTTTACTGCCAACCTGATAGTTGGCAAAACCAGTACGCTGCAGGGTTTCATTCGAAACATCTGCGCTATAACTGCCATTAGTTTTGCCGCTATCAAAATCAACCACAGTAAGGCAAATACCGTTGGTTGCGATAGAGTCACCCAGTTTAACATCACTCATGTCCAAGCTATTGGTATCAATAACTAAACGAGCACCTTGGGCATTAACATTGATGGCCTTTATAGTACCAACAGCTTCGATAATTCCTGTAAACATAGACTTCTCTATTTAATGTTGTGTTAGTTGGCTAGTGATGCGGATATCTCCACCAACCAGTCGAATATCACTAATGGTTAATGCCTTGGCTTCGTTTAGCCTTGAAATTGAAGGCATTTCCACTAAATTTTTACCATCGCCACCCATTAATTTAGGCGCTTGATAAAGAATAAGTTCATTCACTAAATTTTGCTCAATAAAAGCACCACTTAATTGTGCCCCCGACTCAATTAAAATATCATTGAGCCCTCGCTTTGCTAAGTATTCTAACAAAAGCTTTAAATTTATTTTCAATTTACCTTGGGCGTTTTTCGCCATAGGTAATTGCACCTGTTCTACGAAATGCGGCCATTTTGGTAAGTTTTCAAGATGTGATTCAATTTTATTTTCAATGTAGCCCGGAGCTATGCCATTAATAATTAAAATTTCTGACTCATGTTCGAATAATGCGAGGTTTGGCGTTAACCTATTTTGACTATCGATAACAATGCGCAATGGCTGACGAATTGTTTCTTCTGGGTAATTATTTTTCAACTCCCCCAGCTCAGACCAACGTACCGTCATTTTAGCATTATCAAAGAGGACTGAGTCTGCTCCGGTAATAATCGCACAACTCTGAGCACGTAAACGTTGCACATCTTGTCGAGCATCCGCTGACGTAATCCATTTACTTTCACCACTGGCCATGGCTGTTTTTCCATCCAGACTTGCTGCTAACTTACAGCGTACATAAGGAAGGTTATTGACCATCTGGTGAATAAAACCGACGTTAAGTAGCCTTGCGCTTTGTTCTAGCAAACCAGATTGCACCGTGATGCCAGCTTTTTCTAAAAGGGATAAGCCATTACCAGAAACTTGTGGGTTGGGATCCACCATGGCTGCAATAACATGGCTAACACCGGCATCAATCAATGCTTGTGCACAGGGGGGAGTACGGCCAAAATGGCTGCAAGGTTCAAGGGTAACATAAGCGGTAGCCCCTTCTATTAAGGCAAGGTTATTTGCTTTTGCTTCTGCTAAGGCATTGACTTCCGCATGCCCCTGCCCTGCCTTTTGATGATAACCTTCACCAATAACCTTACCAATACTTTCTTTATAGCTCACTAACACGCAACCAACTCTTGGGTTGGGGGACGTTGTGAAATGCCCTTTTTTAGCTAAATCTATAGCCCTAGACATAAAGTGCTTATCTTGTGTGGTAAAGCCTTGGTCAGTAAAGTCTTGTCCAGTAAAGGCCTTGTTGTTATTAGGCAGGCTCGTTTTCATATTATTTAGCCACTTTAGGTACTTTAGTTTTTTTTGCTTTACCGTTTTTTTCTTTTCCTAATCGCGTGATCTCATCAGCAAACTCGCTGATATCTTCAAAGGACAAATAAACGGAGGCAAAACGTAAGTAAGCAACTTTATCTAATTCCTTAAGCTGCGCCATAATTAAGTCTCCGAGCATCTCACTAGTGATTTCTCGCTCACCAGTAGCACGCATTTGAGACTTCAACTTATTCACCGCCAACTCTATTTGCTCCATGCTAACAGGGCGTTTTTCTAATGCTCGGGTTAAGCCACTCAGCATTTTATCTTCATTAAACGGTTCTCTGCTGCCATCACGCTTTATGATTCTTGGCATAACCAATTCAGCACTTTCAAAGGTAGTATAACGTTCGTGACAAGCTAAACATTCACGACGTCGTCTTACTTGATGACCATCAGAAACTAAACGTGAATCGATGACTTTAGTGTCATTCGCTGAACAAAATGGACAATACATGATTTACCTACGGTAATGAAAACTAAATTACGGACAAAAAAAATGGCCGCTCAAGGCGACCATTTTAATATAAATTCACTTATATTAGTGAATTAGTTTTTCATTCAACTGTTTTACTTTTGGTAAACAGGGAAACGAGCACATAACTCTTTAACTTGATCTTGAACACGTTTGCTAACGTCTTCATTTTCAATATCATCAAGAATGTCACAAATCCAGCCAGTTAATGCCTTAGTTTCTTCAGTACCAAAACCACGACGAGTAATCGCTGGAGTACCTAAACGTAGACCTGATGTAACAAACGGAGAACGCGGATCGTTTGGCACTGAGTTTTTGTTCACTGTGATGTGTGCTTTACCTAAAGCGGCATCAGCATCTTTACCAGTAATATCTTTATCAATTAAATCAAGTAACAATAAGTGGTTTTGAGTACCGTTAGATACTACTTTATAACCACGTTCTTGTAACACAGCTACCATTGCTAAAGCGTTATCTAAAACACCTTGTTGGTAAACTTTAAATTCTGGTGATAATGCTTCTTTAAATGCAACGGCTTTCGCTGCAATGATATGCATTAATGGGCCACCTTGGCCACCAGGGAAAACAGCGCTATTAAGCTTTTTGTAAATAGCTTCGTCATCACAAGCAGAAACAATTAAACCGCCACGTGGGCCAGCTAACGTTTTATGGGTAGTTGTCGTAACCACATGGGCGTGTGGTAATGGACTAGGGTAAAGACCTGCAGCGATCAGACCAGCAACGTGAGCCATATCAACGAAGAAGATAGCGTTAACTTTATCAGCAATCTTACGCATACGTGCCCAGTCAACAACACCTGAGAATGCTGAGAAGCCACCGATAATCATTTCTGGTTGGTGCTCTACAGCTAAACGCTCTAATTCTGCGTAATCAATATCGCCAGTTTCTGGGTGTAAACCGTATTGGAAAGCTTCATAAGACTTACCAGAAAAGCTTACATGTGAACCATGAGTTAAGTGACCGCCATGAGCTAAGCTCATACCTAACACTTTACCACCAGGCTTAACTAAAGCTTGGAAAACGGCTGCGTTAGCTTGTGAACCAGCATGAGGCTGAACGTTGGCATAAGTAGCACCAAATAATTCTTTAGCACGGTCAATAGCTAATTGCTCAGCGATATCAACATATTCACAACCACCGTAGTAACGCTTGCCAGGGTAACCTTCAGCGTATTTGTTAGTAAGTTGTGAGCCTTGTGCTTCAAGAACGCGCGGGCTACAGTAGTTTTCAGAAGCAATTAATTCAATGTGCTCTTCTTGGCGAACAACTTCATTGCTCATTGCTTGATAAAGTTCTGGATCAAAATCAGCAATATTCATATCACGAGTAAACATGTTTTATTCCTTAAGTATTTCAGCCCAAGGCTGCAAACGGTGCCCTAGTTACCTACTTAGTTTAGTTAACTTGGACACACAAAAATTAGTGGCGGTATTTTGCCTGATTTTTGCCTGTATGTACACGGCAAAACGGGCTAGCCTTAGTGCATTTCGCACTGTTCTATAGCGTAAGCTGTTAAGCTATCGAACTTAACAGCGCAATAAAAGTTTTCACCAAAGCAAGCAAACAGACTATAACTAATAAAAAAGCAAGTTACAACGAATTTAAAACAGAAATTAAAACAAATACCCGAATTATAAACAGCTATCGCAGGTAAAGTGCAAATTATTAATGGAGCCATGAATATTATTGCAATACAGGAAAGGCTGGCCCCATAGTTAGTGGTGATATTATTTACCGGCAATTATTTATGACTTTATTGTGTAAATATAAACGTTATATTCACACATACATAGCTAGATTAAGCTAAGCTGGCTCAACTCTTTAGTGCGCTTTTTATAGAACCAGTGGCTGATCAACCACAAAATTACAATAACAATATTGACGGCAAAGAAAGACGGCCAAGGTGACTTTTCTAATTCTTCAATCATGGCATATACGTACCAGTTAACTGCCGGTAGCAATAACCAGCAAGACAGCTTAATTAATTTAATATATTTAATCGAAGACTCCAGCCCTGCAATAGCATTAGCTACCGCTTTATCAGGACTATCACAGCTGTGTTGCCAAATACGTAAACGTATTTTAATTTCATAATACACAAAGACTATTGAGGTTATTGCTCCAAAGGCAAGGTAAGCAATAGTTGCCGTACCCCAATCACCTTGGTACAGGCCAACTAATAACACAATGATGAGCCCAACAGTAGCAATTACATCAATCGCCAACAAAGATTTTGCCAGCAAGGTACGTTTTTTCGTTTGTTTTAATAATGCTTGAATGTCTGTTTTTTCATAAGGTTGACTTTGCCAATCCTGGCTCAGTGTGAGCCATTGTTCATCAAGTAGATTCGTTGCCTCTGCACGAGTATCTGAGACAGCATCTGAGTTTAATTGTTCATCGGTTTCTTCATGAACGCCTTGATGAATCGCTTCATTTTCAGGCAATTTATCGTTACTCATACCGCCTCCAACATGCGTGCTAATACTTGTTTAGCCCGCTGTAATCGTACACCAACAAGGTTTGTTGTAATGGCTAAAACTTCTGCAATCTCTTGATAGCTCATGCCTTCTAATGCCAGTGTTATCACTTGCTGTTGCTCAAGTTTTAACTGTCTAATTGCTTGCGCTAGTTTTTGTTGTCGCTGACTCTGATTAAGAGATTGATATGGCGTTGGCTGACGTTCATCTTTTTCAACCTCCATGCTAATGGTACTTAAGTCTTGATCAGCTTTAATAGTTTTGACTGCTTTAGCAACGTGTGTCGCCAATACATTGTGAGCAATACGCGCAACAAAGGTTTTTACCGCAGCGTCTTGACGAAAATTAGGCAAAGCTCGCCAAATATTTAACGCGATCTCTTGAAATAACTCATCTTGAATTGAAATTTTTGCTTCAAAGCCCGTAATGATATGACGCAGCAATTTTTCATGCTCCGTCATCCATTGCGTGAATACTGTTTGATGATCCACAACCTGCGACTTTACTGAATGACGATCCAATTCGTTTTCCTGACAGTCTATTCTCTGCATGGTGGCATAAAAAAGTGCTGCTTTTGATGTTATTAATTTACTAGAATTTAACATAATATTTACTATAAGATTGTTATTTTATCATCAATGTCGCTACAGGTTTAGCTTAATGCCATCACTACTTTTTCTGATTTCAACTTTTTTGCTAACGCTAAGACTAAGGCAACCGTGATAGCAATAGTCACCGCACTCGTAGCAAATACCGCTAACCAATCAACGTCAACGCCTTTAAAGATGTTTTCAATTATCATAGATTGCCCCGCTATTGGCAGCCAATTTAGCCACTGGGGACGATCGTCCATCATAGAAACAACAAATGGGATAAAAGCAGGAATACCAATAAGCATACCTACCGTTGATTGCGCCTCTTTGAAGCTCTTTGTTTGAAATGCTACAAATAGCTGACAGGCTGACGCAAAGAAACAAATAGGTACTAGTAGTAATAATAATACAGCGGCGGTCGACATATCTAAGCTAAAGGTGGCGCCAATTTTTGTTAAGTCGACAAACCCCACTGAAACTGAAGTAAGTACCAATATCAGTAACACGCCAATAACAGCCACGGTTGAAGCACTTATCAATTTAGCTAACACTATTTTAAGCGTGCTCACCGGTTGGCAAAGCAACATTTCAAGTACATTACGCTCACGTTCACCGGCGCTTGAATCAATCGCCACGGACAAACCAGACATAAATGCAGCTAACATCAAATAAATACCAAGCATCATTGAAATCAGCATAAAAGTTGCGTCAGGCTTTGCTGTGTCTTGCTCAACTAATTTAACAGGGTTTAACAGACGTATGTCTACGCCGCGTAATAACAAGCGTTTATAACCAATAGATAAAGAAAAATTTCTTACGGCATTGTTAATTCGCCTTACCGGTGGTTGAACGGCCTTGTCAGTAAAATCCGCTTGTAAATGTAACTTTATCGGCTTACCTTCCGCCATATCTGCTGCATAATCTTCTGGAATTTCAATCGCTATATTACGTTGTTCCCAAGCAGACTTTTCATCATTTGGTACATCAACGAAATCTAATAAGTTATTATCAGCAAAGTGCTTTATTAACTTAGGCGCATGTTCAGCGCCAATAAACTTGACATAGACAGGCGGCTCATCTACTAATTTTTCAATCATGATCTTTGACATGACCATTATTCCGACAGGCGCTAAGATAGCCATCATTAACGCAACCATCAGCGCGCGTTTATCACGGAAAGCTTCCCTGTATTCTTTTATAACTAATGCTTTTAATTGGATTAAATCTAGATTCAAATTCGAAGTAATCATGCCGCTACTCCCTCATCTGAACCAATTAATTTAACAAAGGCTTCTTCTAAATTCTCTTCACCCGCTAACTCACATAACTCTTGAGGAGTGCCTTGGGCGGCAAGCTTGCCATTGGCCACAATAATTACTCGGTCGCATAAAGCAGCAACCTCTTGCATTACGTGTGATGAGAATAAAATACAGTGTCCTTTGGCTTTAAATTTAGCTAAATGATTACGTAAAATACGGGTACTCATTACATCTAAACCTCGGGTAGGCTCATCAAGCACAAAATTTTGCGGTTGGTGTACTAACGCTTGGGCTAAAGTAACTTTCATACGTTGTCCTTGAGAAAAACCAACGGTTTTACGATGCGCTAAATCACCTAACTCTAAATCCTGGATCACTTGCTCTATCGCTTGTTTTTTAGTTTTTCCTGACATGCCATGAAGACTGGCAAAATAATCAATTTGTTCATAGGCTGTAAGGCGTTCATATAAACCAAATTTGTCAGGGAAAATACCTAACTTAGCACGTGCAGCAAGTGGGTTTTCAGTAACACTAATACCATCAATGGTGGCAAAACCTTCATCAGCCGAGAGCAAACCATACAACGTACGTAAACAGGTCGTTTTTCCGGCGCCGTTTGGGCCTAAAATTCCGGTGATTTCACCGTCTTTTGCGGTGAAAGATAGTCCATCTAGTGCTTTTACCGTATTCTTCTTGTCTTTCTTATCAATAAAGCTTTTATGTAAATTATTTACTTCTATCATTTCTTTTTCCTTCAAACATAGTTACTTCCTTATTCGTGCCATTCTTTATAATTTTTAGCAATTAAAATGCTCTATTGAATACCGTTAACACTGGTCATAAAGGTTTCTTGGGGAATGTCTTTTAAACAAGATTCATCGAGCTTTTTAGGTGTTTTACTCGTTAAGAACTCTTGAATAATATCGCTAGCACACGTACTCATTGCCACAGTATGAGAAGCATTTTCAACAATAATATGATGGCTATTAGGTAGAGACTTCGCTGAATATTCACCATTACTCGGTGGTGTTACTGGATCTAAATTACCAGATAAAATTAACGTAGGAATGTCTGCTGTAACACTTTGATAAAAATCTTCACTCGGTCGGTATTCAGGGAAGAATGGACAAACGATATCCCATGCTAGCTGGCTGTCTTTACCATCAAAGTTATTGTTCGCATCAGCCGCTTTGTCTGCTACTGATAACCTTGGCATGTCTTCGTTACATACAATGTTAAAGAGTAAGCCGGTATAAACAAGTTGTTCACCCTCAGTACGAGCCATCAAGCCAACTAGTGGTTGATAATTACCTAAGAAAGCTTGATGAATAACAAGGGGCACCATAGATCGACCTTCCATTCCATAAAGCTGAAAACGTAAGTTACCAGTAAATTTAGTATCATCAATAACAAGTTTTGTCGGTGTGCCTAAACGAGGATGTAAAATATCAATGCTAGCTGGCGCTTTAGCTAAACGTTCTTTTACTGCTTGAAATTCTGCCGCTAAATTAGGGAAAGCTTTATTGCAGGATTCACTATTTTTACAATTATCAATCAATAGGTTAAAAGAACGAGCACCACTTTGTCCGAACATGCCAATAGGTACTTCTATAGGGCCAACACTATCTAACACGACACTTTCCAGAGACTCAGGAAACATGCGCATAAAAACTAAGCCGGCACGTGTGCCATAAGAGCCACCATAAATGTTTAACTTTTCATGGCCTAATGCTGCACGTATTGCATCAAAATCTCGAATAGCATTTTCAGAATTGTATTGAGTTACATCACCTTTAAATTGAGCAACACAATCTTTCACTTCTTGAGGGGTTAGTGCATCAGGTAGAGCGCTATAAACATTATCTACCGCTTCAAATTCACATGATAAGGGGCTGCTTTTACCCGTACCTCGTTGATCAACAAGAATAATATCACGCGTTTTACGCACTTCACGAAACACTCGATTTAACCCTGTCGCTAATTCAACCGCAGCTTGGCCCGGGCCACCTGCTAAAAACATTAACGGCGCCTTGTATTCACTATCATCAATAGCAGGCAATACGGCAAAATTAACCACTATTTTATCACTATCAGCTTGCTGATAATTTTCTGGCACTTCAAGTTTGCCACATTTTACTTGTGAGCGTATTTCGCCTAAATGGCAGTTTTCTAACGCTAATTTATTATCATTAGCCCAACTCATTGCCGTTAATGACAACAAAGTGAGTGCCAAAAGGTTTTTCCACGTTACTTTCATACAATCTTTCCTTAATAAAGCATTGGACAGTTAGTCTTAGCGTTTATTAATTTATTACAGACAAATAAAAATAAAGTTGATACATACGATCCGCAAGCAACCAATAAGTAGACAAATCGCTACTTTATCCATCACAAGACTAAAAAAGTTGAAATAGCCATTCCCAAATGCCTGAATAAGCGATATGGTTTAGTTATATCTTTTTTAAATTAGTTGAGGGGATTTTATATGGACTTAAATCAGTGGGTAGATGAGTTATTTGAAGTGTTTGATGAAGATAAAGACGGCGTAATAAGTCGTTCTGAATTTGTTGAGCTGATTGATGTTTTGTTGCAAGACAAAGGTATTCGCATGTGTGAAACCATTTTTAACCGTTTTGATAAAAATCACAGTAACTCTATCTCTAAAGATGAGCTAAAAGATATGGTTATTGAGTTAGCACTTTAGTTAAAGTCAGCTAACTCCGATAGCAAGGCTAAAAGCAGCTTTAGCCTTATATAAATTTTATCTTTACTTTGTTTAGTGTTGTCTCGACACTCAGCGTAAATTCGCACACTAAACTTATTAAAGCAGTTCATTATGACTGATCAGAAAGACTTTCCTTCTGCCAAACCTCAGCCAACCTCCTACAGTCAAAGTGAAGAAAAGCTAAATGTTCTCAGCCATGCTTTTGGCTTATTGTTAAGTTGTTTAGCACTCTTTTTACTATTAAAAAATAGCCATGGCGAACTTAGCCGAATCGTTAGTTTTAGTATTTTCGCTACCAGTGGTATTCTGCTTTTTCTCGCCTCAACCCTTTACCATAGTTTAACTAATAAGCGTGCTAAAAAGTTATTTAAACTGCTAGATCACTGCGCAATATATTTACTCATTGCAGGTACTTACACACCACTATTCGTTATCACATTAGCAGGACCGCTCGGCTATACTCTGCTGGCTTTTATTTGGCTATTTGCCCTTTCAGGTATACTTTTCAAAATTAAGTTTGGCAACAAATACAAAAAGATATCCCTAGCCACTTATTTAGGTATGGGGTTTATTTCGTTGGGTATTCTAGGTGAGTTATATGAGAAACTACCTGCACAAGCCATTGCCTTGTTGGCATTAGGTGGGCTCATTTATTCTCTTGGGGTATTTTTCTATGTAAAAAAAACAGTGCCCTACACACATGCTATTTGGCATCTATTTGTTTTAGGTGGCGCCACTTGCCACTTTTTGATGATTTATTGGTATGTGTAATTAAATAGACAATATCCTAACGTTATTTGGATACTATCAGGCATTAAAGGAGGCTGTATTTTAAATGCTCAGTTTGCCACGAAACACCTCCTGTTGCATCTCTACAACAATTATAGTGTGTCCACGAAAACGAGGGAAGACAACATTGCGGTCATAGTGACTTTAAATCAAAGCGGCAGCTCCTCCGACTAGGCTAGGATTTAAACAAACTAGTCTATATTAATAAAATCATTATTACTAAAGTAGAATAGTAGATTTACTTGATAACCAGTATTGTAGTGAAGCTACACATCTACAATAAAGTATATATACAAATATTAATGAGATAAACAAGACATTTTACCCTAATAAAATTCAGTCTTTTTTTAACACCAAAGTAACTAATTGAAATTGAGAAGTATGTAAATGATCAATTTAGATAATAAAAAAATGGCTTCAGTCGTCTCTAGTTTTCAAATCCCCGTTAAGCCTCAAATATTGACTGAGATGCAATTACTTCTGGATGAAGAGGAACCCGATATCGAAAGTATTGCGGATCTGATTTCAAATGATGTTGGTCTTTCGTCGGCAATTTTAAAAATTATTAATTCACCTTTTTATGGAATGAACAGACGAATTTCAGAAATTAAGCAAGCCGTTATGATACTAGGATTAAAGGCAATTAATGGCTTGGTAACTGCGTTATTATTAAAATCATCGTTTCAAGGCAACGCTTGCATATCATTAGAGCGTTTTTGGGATGACTCTCTTGATGTCGCTAATGCTATGACATTTATTGGTAATAAAGTAAAAAATAAAATACCCGTGGATATATTATACAGCATTGGTTTATTTCAAAATTGTGGTATCCCATTATTAGCACTCAAATTTGATGATTATAAAGAAGTATTAATAGAGGCAAACAGTTCAGGAAATAACTCAATTGAACTTGAAGAGAGAAAGTATCAAACGAATCATGCTGTTTTAGGTTATTACGTGGCTTCTTCTTGGCATTTACCTAAAGAGATATGTGAATTAATTTTACGACATCATGAATTAGACTTTCTTTTTGAAATATCTGGTAATAAAGAACAATTGGCCTTCGCAGCATTAAAAGCAGCTGAACATTTGGTGGAAAGAGTGAAACGACATAATGCTTCTCCTGATTGGGAAGATATAAAAGAGGGGGTTCTTGATGTTTTAGGCCTCACTTCTATTGATTATGCTGATTTAGAAGATGACTTCGCCGAACTGTTTTAAATAGTCGAATACATTGATCTACCATAACATTATGTGCATGAGTAGTAAGAGTTGTCTGCTAGAACAGCTAACATTAGTTATGTCATTAACTTATGAAATAATAGATAGTAACTCTATTTCTGAATTGTTCTTCTATTTGTAAGCTAATTTTATTAACTGATCTCTAGGGTGCGGAAGAGAAAATGAATCTAGATTTAAATTTACTTAACAAAATAAATATTGAGCTTAAACGAGCATTAGGCCACTTTGTTGATAGTATGCCAAACTCTGGCCCTTTAACAAATCAAGTAGAGGGCATTGAAGAAGCATTAAAATCCAACGATACTGTATTCACTTTTGCATCACTGGTTGAACAATATGCAAAAATGAAGCAAAGCCTTGATGAATTAGAACGTGAAGATAACATTAGAGATTTAAATGCGCTCAAATCTCTAATGCAAGAAAGTGCAGGTAAGAGCCTTTCTACCAGCCAAGCAGAAAAAATCACCGAAATATTATCTGAAATTAACCTTGAACAACCCGCTCATACCATTATGGTTGCTGTAGGCCGAGCATTAGAGTACTTCGCTAATGAGTTAAGCGAATTAAGAGAATCATCAAAGGTAATCGTTTCAAATAAAGAAATAGCAACCGAAGAAACAGATGTTGTTGCCAGTGATGTTTTTTTAGCAAGTAAAAGGTTAATTAAAGAGGTGGTAGCCATTTCAAAGCAGTTAACCCAAACCTACCCCAATGATAAGTTTATTAGCAGCGTGTTGCATGATGCAACTCAAATCCCAACGGGCAAAGGATCTTTCTTCAAGTCTGTTGATCTGTTGGAGCGTTCGACAAAATACTTAGCATTGTTAATTCAACAAGAGCGTTGTAGTGCAGAAGAAATGCTCAATGATATTCATGCTAATTTAGTGGGCGTTTTCAAACAAACCTCTGTAATTGATAAGCTAATGGCCTCGACTAAAGGCAATGCCGACAAGGTAAAACTCAACATGGTGGCTGAGTTTAAAAATATGGAAGTTAAAGCAAAGAGCATAGACACACTTACAGGCATGCAAAAACATATCAATGATAGTGTCTTATTAATGTCTGATATTATGAATGAATACGCCAAATCACAAAACAAGATCCACCAAACTAATACTAAAACCATTAAAGGTTTAACTAATAAAATTGAGAATGCTACCAATTTCATTGGAAAACTTGAGAATCAGCTAAATGCAGCCAAAGAAACTAACCTAGTTGATGAGTTAACAAAGGTTGGTAATCGCAAAGGCTATGTGCAGGCCATCAATAAGGCAAGGAATACTTGGTTAACCTCTCAACATCCCTTGACGCTTGTGCTAATAGATGTCGACAGGTTTAAAAGTATTAATGACAATTTTGGTCACAGCATTGGAGATCAAGTGTTAAAAAGCTTAGCGCAAACCTTAAAAAAGAATATTCGTTCTTCAGATTATATCGCTCGCTACGGTGGCGAAGAGTTTGTCGTTATTCTGCCTGAAACGGACTTAAACAAAACTATTCAGATAGCCAAGAAAATACAAAAAGTGGTGAATAGTTTAAAATTCGAATTGCGCAAAAAGAATAAAACACTAAAGATAACCTGTTCATATGGCATTTCAAACTTCACAGACAAAATATCCAATACTATCGATGTTTTTAATGGTGCAGATGAAGCACTTTATCAAGCAAAAGAAAACGGTAGAGATGCTATTGTTGCTTTCTCAGACGATAAATTTACTTCAATAGACAAGTAAAAATCAAATTACAGGTTTATTCAGACTGAAAGGACTATATTGCGCGCAAAGTGATCATTGTTGATCTGAGTTGTACACCCTTTTGATGAACACCAGAACACAAAAAAGCCGCACTCTTTATTATTAACAATAAAGAGTGCGGCTTTTTAATGTGTAGTGTTAAGTGCCCTTAGGTAATTAACTTACTTAAACTAGGTTATTAATAGCAACTTCAGGGCTAACGTCAGCATCATAATCAACGCCCGCAATATCAAAGCCAAACAGTTTTAAGAACTCTTGATGATAAGCAACGTAATCTGTTAATTCATCAATAGTGTCTGTATCAACACTATTCCAAATATCAGTAACACGCTGCTGAACACTGTCTTCTAACTCTTTATAGTTTTGACGGAAACGACCTTGCTCATCTAAACGAGGCGAGTCACTATAAATATTCTCTTTGAATAAGTTAGAAATTTGCTCAATACAACCTTCATAAGTACCGTCAGCTTTCATCACTTTAAACATAGCTGAGATGTATAAAGGCATAATAGGAATAGCAGAACTTGCTTGTGTTACTACGGCATTTAAAGAGGTTACACGTGCTTGACCATTTAAATCAGCTGTTGCCGCGTTAATAGCTGTTGCCGCTCTATCTAAATCTTCTTTCGCTTTACCAATGGTTGCTTTACCGTAAATTGGCCAAGTTAATTCTTTACCAATATAAGTATAAGCTACGGTTTTAACGCCTTCTGCCAATACTCCTGCTTCACCAAGCGCGTTCATCCACAATTCCCAGTCAGCGCCGCCCATTACATCAATAGTACCTTGAATCTCAGCATCGTTAGCTGCTTCAACAGATATTTCATCAATAGTACGCTTTGAAGTATTAAGGTTTTTAGTGGTAACGCTTTGACCAATAGGTTTTAACGTAGAAGAATATACTTCACCCGTATCTGGATCAGTTCTGCGTGGTGATGCTAATGAATAAACAACTAAATCAACTGTCCCCATATCGGCTTTAATTGCTTCAATCGCTTTTGCTTTTATTTCATGAGAAAAAGCATCGCCATTAATGTTCTTAGCGTAAATGCCTGCTTCATCAGCCGCTTTTACAAAAGCTGCGGTATTGTACCAACCAGCAGAGCCTGTTTTCTTTTCTGTAGGTGGTTTTTCAAAGAAAATACCTAACGTTTTAGCATCATGACCAAAAGTCGATGTGATACGTGAAGCTAAACCATAACCAGTAGACGCACCGATAACTAAAACATTTTTAGGACCCGAAGTCGCTGATGTTTGCGCTTTAACATAAGAAATTTGCTCATTAACATGCGCTTCACAACCTACTGGGTGAGCATTAGTACATATAAAACCGCGAATTTTTGGCTTAATAACCATAAGTTAACCTTTTTTATTTATAGTAGTGACTCAGCTACAGTAGTACCATTTTGCATAAATCATAGCTAAGGTTTGAAAGAGACTTTCAAGTATTTGATTACATTGTACCTTGCCTCAAGCGTAAAGAGGTACGACCAGTGTTAATTGTTCTACTTCCCGCCACCTAAGCAGTTTGGAGAGCTTGGCGCATTGCCAGCATACTGCTCTTGCCACTCGTTTTCTGTGTAGGTGTGTAATGCTAATGCATGAATCTTTTCAGCTAGCTCTTGTGAAAGTACGCTATTGACTAAACGATGACGTTTTATTAAACGTTCATCTTCAAAGGCTTTAGCCACAATAACCACTTTAAAGTGTGACTCACTGCCCGGTGGTACATTATGGTTATTACTTTCATTAATCACTTCTAAATGTGATGGCTGAAAAGCATCAAGCAGTTTTTGTTCAATAACAGAGGCAACAGTCATTATTCTATTCCTGAGTGTAAAAAAAGTAGTAGGTGAAGTGGTAAATATTTTAGCTGATTTATGTGGATAGACCAACAATATGTTGTGGATTATGACACAATAGCGGGCAAATTTTCACTGACCTTTAGCCCATTTTTATGATCAGCCCTTTTATTGTTAATGATAAGAACTTATTCCTAAGTCGCTTTCCTGTTTCACAAGTAAACCGCAGTTTACAAGCATGGGATTCAGCCGATGAGTACCTAATAAACCATGTCCATAATCAAGGTTTAATTAACGCGCAAACAAAGGTAGCTATTTTTAATGATGCTTTTGGTGCGTTGGCTACAAACTTCTGCCATTGTGGTAGTGAAAACCCTAACGTTATTTCTATTAATGACTCTTACATTAGTAGTGAAGGGGCCAGCTATAACATCGAGCAAAATGGCTTAGATGATAGTAATTTTAAGCAGCTAAATTCTTTAGCTAGCTTACCTAATGATATTGACGTCATTTTATATAAAATTCCTAAAAGCAAATCGCTACTGATCGAACAACTTATTCAAATCAAGAAATCAGTTAGCGATAATTGTATTTTTATTGCTGCTGATCGCGCTAAAGAAATTCATAGCGCCACCTTAAAAGTGTTTGAAAAACATTTAGGCACCACAAAAACATCTTTGGCTGTTAAAAAATCCCGTTTAGTTTTTTGTCAGTTTGATAACAAGCAAGTGCATCAATCTCCTTTCCCAACGGTGTGGTCTTTAGCGCATCAATCTACCAATGATTCGCCATCTCGCGAGTTAATCATTAGCAATCATGCTAATGTTTATGCCCGAGAAAAGTTAGATATTGGCGCCAGGTACTTTATTGAAAATTTACCTAAAGTTGCCGCTGACAGCAAAGTAATAGACTTAGGTTGTGGCAATGGTGTTATCGGTCTTACCGTTTTAGCGAATCAACCTGAAGCGCATGTTCAGTTTATTGATGAATCCACCATGGCAATGGCCTCAGCGAAGCAGAATATAATGACAAACCTGCCTGAAGTGATTGACCAATGTGAGTTTACCCTTAACGATTCGTTGACCGATATAGAAGGTGGAAGTGTTGATTTAATTTTATGTAATCCGCCTTTTCATCAAAATACCGCGACAACCGATCACATCGCTTGGCAGATGTTTAGAGACAGTCATAGAGTATTAAAAAAAGGTGGGGAATTACGTATTATTGGTAACCAAAAATTAGCTTATCATATTAAATTACAACGCCTTTTTGGTAATGAAACCTTAATCGCCAGTAATGATAAGTTTGTCACCCAATCAGCCATTAAACGCTAAATAAATAGAGAGAAACATGAACTTCAACACATTTAAGTCAATCGCCCTAGTCTTATTGCTTACGAGCATTGCTGGGTGTAGTACAGCGCCTACACATTTAATTGTTTCGCCTCAGGTTTACTTATCACCTTCGAATCAGTTATCTGGCAGGGAAGCACAATTAAATGTTGTTGATATGCGCACCAGCACACATATCATCCAGATATTAGAAAAGGATGAAGCGGCAATCATTCTTTCGTCTGAGCAACGCCTTGAAGATATTATTCAAGCTATATTGACAAAACAATGGCAACAACAAGGTTTAGCTTTATCAGACTCTGAAAATAACAAAATGACCGTCACCATAGAAAAAGCGGTTATTAGTGTTGATCAAGAAAGTGTCAGTTACAGCACTCAAAGTGAAATTATCATCAAGGTTTCTATTGATAATTCCAAACAAACACTGACTAGCCGCTTTAAAAATAGAGCGCACAGTGAAGGCGCACTTAACGCTGATGTCGCGGTGTTAGAACGTGAATTCAATCAGCATTTAAGCACGTTAATAAAACAAATTTTAACCAGCAAAGATATTAAAACCTTTTTATAGTATGTTGTAATAGCACAAGTTTTCTCTCAATTAAAGGTAGGTAGTTTTGAAAAATATTGTTCAGTGGATTATGACAAGTACTTTGCTAATTATTAGTACTTTTAGCTATGCGGTTGATCCTACTAATATATATCCTAAAGTAAAATTAGAAACATCTATGGGAGTTATTATTGTTGAACTCGATAGAGTGAAAGCGCCTATTACGGTGAACAATTTTCTGGAATATGTGGTTAAAGGAGAATACAACAACACTATTTTTCATCGCATAATAGATGATTTTATTGTGCAAGGTGGTGGTTATGACGCTAAATTTTCCGCCAAAAAATCAGGTAAAAATATTGTTAACGAATCAGGAAATGGTCTCAAAAATGAAATGGGTACCATTGCTATGGCGAAAGAAAATAGGCCACATACCGCCAACCGCCAGTTCTTTTTTAACCTCGCAGATAATACGACGTTAGACCCTGGCAGAAAATGGGGCTACGCTGTTTTCGGCGCCATTATTGAAGGTGAAGAAGTGTTGGAGGCAATCGCTAAAGTACCCACAGACTATAACGAGGTTATGGCTTGGAATGATGTACCAGTAAAACAAGTGACTTTAATTAAAGCAACATTATTGCCCGCTAACGATTAAGTTTTCACCAACAATTACTTACAATAAACACTAAATAAAAACTTAATTTTCTTTGACAAAAAGCCAACTATCACCGATACATAAGTTAGCCCATAAATTTTCTCGCAAATAAAAACCAAGCCGTGAATCAATAATAAAGGCAATAATACTTTTCGGTGAAAATTAAACCTATAGCTAACCACCGTCATCTTCTGTACCAAACGGTACATGTATTTTAAGGGGACATCATGATAATTGAACAATTCATCGATCATAAAATACTACAAATGCATGCCTACGTGAGCGCAGTCATCGAGCAAAAGCTACACTACACTGAGCTAGACCATTTTATTTTAGATACCATGTCTGAGTGGACTTTATTAAAAGTTATTGATGAGACCCCACACAGCGCTAAAGAACGTGTATTTTGGCACCTGATGCATGAAGTTAGCTTACATGGCGCCCAAGCGCTAAACCAGGATCTCTTTTTTAAAAGTGAAATGAATACCTGCCTAGACTTCTTTAACGGTACTGGTAGCTACCCTATAGATTGTATTGGTTGGCGCCCTATCCCTTAATAGTTGATCCGCTATTAAATTATCACTCAAATATCGTATACCGCTTCTGCAATCAACAAGCCTCTGATAAACTTAGAAAACATAAAAACCTAATTTTAAGTTACTCGCTAATGCCGCAAATGCCCACAGCTAGCCAAGTAAAAAACAGTTCATTTAAAGAGGCAATTTTAAATAAGCGCATGCTTATTTGTATTTTCACCGGCTTTAGCTCAGGTCTACCACTGTTTGTTTTATATCAATTGGTCCCAGGCTGGTTACGCGATGAAGGTGTAAGTCTCACTGAGATTGGACTATTCTCATTAATTGGCATCCCTTATGTGTGGAAATTTCTTTGGTCACCACTCATGGATCGCTACTCTCTCGGCCTGCTTGGCAGACGCCGAAGTTGGATGTTAGTAACGCAACTTTTACTATTAGGCTCTATTGCAGGTTTTGGCTTTGTTAATCCTATTATGGATATATGGTCAGTAGCCTATTTAGCAGCAGCCGTGGCTTTTTTCAGTGCTAGCCAAGATATAGTGCTTGATGCATATCGACGAGAATTACTACCCGATAACGAACTCGGCTTAGGTAACTCAATTCATGTGCAGGCATACCGGCTTTCTGGACTGGTGCCAGGATCACTCGCTTTTATTCTAGCCGATCATATGAGTTGGCAATCTGTATTCGTGATAGTCTCGGCTTTCATGTTATTAGGCGTATTGTTAACACTGTTCATTAAAGAACTAGATTCTGAACATTCTGCACCTAAAAGCTTGCAAGAAGCCGTTGTTTTACCGTTTAAAGACTTCATCCAGAGTAAAGGACTTAAATCTGCTGGGTATACATTATTGTTTCTTGTCCTTTATAAATTAGGAGACAATATGGCAACAGCGTTGCAAACACCATTTTTCATTGATATGGGCTTTAGCAAAACTGAAATAGGGGTGGTTGCCAAGACCTCATCATTAATTGCGATGACCATTGGTATAGTCGTTGGCGGCTTAGTAATGGTTAAGCTCAGCATTAACCGCGCGCTATGGTTGTTTGGTTTTGTACAAATTTTAAGTATATTAGGCTTTGCTGCCCTCGCTGAAATAGGACATAACACCTATGCTTTAGCTATCACTATGGGGTTTGAGTATTTAGGCGTTGGGTTAGGCACCGCTGCTTTCACCGCTTTTATTGCTAAAACAACTAATCCAGCCTTTGCAGCAACACAAATTGCCTTATTCACGGCCTTAGCCGTAGTGCCACGCACTTTTGCTAATGCCACTACAGGCGTTATTGTTGAGCAAATAGGTTGGACTAACTTTTATTTTCTTTGCACGGTTTTAGCTGTTCCAGGTATGTTGATGTTACTTAAAATTGCCCCTTGGAATGAAACATCCCTTAACTCGAGCAATAGTTAGCTAATGGAAATACAATGATTTATATTTTCACTATTATATAGTGAGGTAGTTTTGCTTAATTCAAGGTAAGCTTATGCGTCAATAGCTGGCCTATTGCAAATAAACTTAACGATGAAGTCAGTAAAGATAACCGCTATAGAAATATTTATTAAACCGAGCTGAGGTTATTTTATGATAAAATTTTTCTTTTTAATGCCCATTATTATGAGTGCCATTTGGATTTGGTACCTTAACGCACATGATTACAGCCTCAAGGAAGGCATCAAAGGCTTTACTTATATTCTCGCTTTCAACACCATCATTATTGGTTTTTTCATGATGATGATTTATATAACTCACTAATTTATCAATTTTATAGCAAAATCTATTCAAGATACGGTTTTTAGGACGCCTGAGAGAATACAGTTCAAAACGCACTTTTCTTAATGATAGTGCAGACAAAAGTTCAGCCAACAAATGATCCGGTAAACTTGAGAAGAAAGATAGCAAGAAAATATTTTATAACATACACTAATGCAATATTTTTATAGCCTTTTACTCGTCTTATGTTAACTGTTGATCAAAGTGTTTTAGATGATATTGGCCGTGGCTTCTCTATTCCGGCCCAGCCTAAACTACTGCTAGAGTTACTAACGCTTATGGCAGAAGCAAACCCAAATATTAATGCTATTAGTAAAGACATAGCGGTGAGCGCTACTATTTTAAAAACCATTAACTCCCCGCTATATGGTCTAGGCAGAACAGTAACCGACATCAAAATGTCAGTTAACTACATTGGCATCTTTGGTGTCGTTATGTTGGTTACCGGTAGCTTGCTTAAAAAGAGTTTTGATCCCAAAAACTGCAGTATTAATTTAGAAGATTTTTGGCAGTATACTGCTGACATTGCTAATGCGGCCATGTTGCTTGGTCAAAGGTATAAACCTGAGATTGTTAACGATAGGTTTTATAGCTTAGGATTATTTCATGCCTGCGGCGTACCTGTGATGGCGATGAAATATGATGATTACCAACAGTTATTAGATAATACACTAACAACGCCAGAGATCGCGATTACTGAGTTAGAAGAGCAACATTATGGCGTGAATCATGCGACTCTTGGCTATTATGTTGCCAGTTCATGGCGGTTACCCAAAGACGTTTGCCAAATTATCTTACAGCACCGTGATAGACATTTTATTAACGAACTTAACGGCTCACAAGAGCAAGATTTATTTGCCGTACTTAAGTTGAGTGAACAGCTAGTTTCAATAAAAAATTCAAATTGCTCCTCTGCAGATTGGCCTTATGTACAAGAAAATGTCTGCAAGCTATTAGCAATTGATGAAGAGGCTTTACAAGGACTGATTTCAGAATTTTCTGACAGTAAAGAATAAAAATTCAGGTATAACTAAATAGCTAATGAATTAAAGATGCGAATAAAGCATCTTTAATTAGGTTCGCCGATGGCTTATCGTAAACCGTTGGTAAACTGCCCCCAAGAAAGCAGCAAAGCTCTAAAATCATCTAAACCACAGCTAGCCATTTCATTTTGATCTAAGTGAATATGCTCATCTGTTAGCATCTCAGGCAAACCTTCACCAGTGCCATTTAACGAGCCGTTCATGCTCACATTGGTTTGAATCGAGACATCTTCGTTATTTAACGTAATAGAGTATTCACTGCCTGTGATAAGTAGCTCTTGAGACTGGCCTGTTTCAATATTATCTATTGCAGTTAGCAAGTCGGTAAGCTTAGTGACGTTATGTCCGAGTTCAACTTCCATCCATGGACCTATGACCTCGTGCTCTAACGAAAAGAGTGCTCGGGCTTCGCCTGTTATGGCGTCGTGTACAAATTCGTATTCCATAGCCTTTCCTATCAATGGGGTATAAAAGGGCCTATACCCAAGCATCTTCAGGTAGCTTGGGTATATATTAAGTGTAGCAAAGCTTTGCAGCTTTTATAAAAAATAGTAGAACTTCGTGAGGTAATTACTGCGCTTGCCAGTTGCAATCAAGTAGTACTTTATGTTTCGCGAGCTTATCTTGTTGGCTCAAATATATTTGGCCGAGAAAGTGTTCATTATGACCAATAATACCGACACCCTTAGGTGTACCTGTCATAACAATATCGCCATCTTCAAGGCTAACAAATGTTTGTAATTCCTTTAAGATATCATCGGGTTTTATCATCATTAAATTAACACCGCCCTGCTGCTTGAGAACATTATTAATCAAAAGTGATAAGTTTAATTGCTGAATGTCTTCTTGATCAATACTGACAAAGTCACTAAAAATAGCTGAGTTATCAAATGCCTTAGCACGTTCCCAAGGAAGTCCTTTAGCTTTTAACTTTCCTTGTACTTCGCGTTTAGTTAAATCTAGGCCAAGCGCTACTGCCGTGAATTTTCCACCTTGGTAAAGAAAACTTAATTCAGCTTCGTAATGCAATACATCGTCATTATGTTTTGCATTAAGCACCGTATTAATTGCTGAGTTAGGCTTTAAAAACACCACCATTTCATCAGGTATTTCATTGGCAAGCTCTTTGATATGGTCGACATAATTACGACCGATACATACAACTTTTGATGGTGTTATCAGCTGTGATGATTTTTCAGCTGAAACTAAGGTGACAGTATTCATAAAAAGACCTATTTAGCCTGCAAGGATTTATTAGGAGGCATAGTAATCAGTTACGGGGGATTGGACAAGTTGATTTTCTGGCTAACGGTAAAATATAAACGCATACATCTCACCATCAAGACTAATAGCCATACAAATTCAACTAACAAACAAAGAGCAAAGACAATATATAAGCTCGGCTCAAATATTACCGCCAGCAACGATAAGCCACTGAGAATATGTAAGTAGTAAAGCATTAACCCATGTTTTTTATTTAAAAATTCATGCATATGTGGGATAAACTGCATCGCAGAGAAGTCAATCAAACAGCGTTGCTGAAGGTGAGTGTAACTTAAAAATGGCAATATCTTGAGTAACATACCTTGAATTACGGATAGCAAATAAAAGTAAATGAAAACGGCTGTTAACAGTATACTTTTGTCCGGTAGTGAGATGAATAAAGGAGTTTCTTCTGAGACATAAAAACGGTCGGGTAAAAAGTATAACAGATTCATTAACAGCAATGTTCCCGCGGCCAATTGCCAGTACTTAATGCTGGTGTCAGGTACTTTACGTTTGCGCTGATTGATCACAGATAACAAGGTAAAGGAAAACACACCATGACTAATGAAAATCAACCCTAAGGCAAACTCAGTATAAAAGATATAAACGATCAGTAAGACAAAAATGCTGACACCAAGATATTGCCTTATGTATTTCGGCATATTAGGAGCGACATGAAACATGGGTAATACTTGAAAGCTCACAGCAATAATGAGTATGCCAGCCCAACCAACTAGCCCCATAAGGGCATGGAAATCGGTGACGTGCTTATCAAGCGTAATAAATGACACATTGATGCCTGCTCTGTTAGCTAACAGCAATATTCCTAGCAGTAACAAAATAACCAAAGACGTAATGGCTAAGCGAAAACAATTAATGGAATCACCTTGGCTTATTTTTTTTACTAACACCCAAATAATAGCACCAAGGTAAATACTTAACCCCAAACTAAGTAGAACTAATGCAGCCAACGTTAACCAGTTAGACGCAAGCACAAAGCTTAACATTAAGGCTATTACGCCGACACAATATAAAGCGTGGCTAGTAGTCGCAATGAGTCTAGGTTTTGCGATACCAATACCGCCAATTACAGGTAATAATTGTAATAATGCGCCCATCATCACCATAGTTAAAAAACCTAAGGTAAAACCATGAGTTAACGCCAACATAGTTGGTTGCCAGCGACTTAACCAAAGCGTTTCACCTGAAAATAAAACGAGCAGCGCACACGCGATGATAAAAAGAGGGGCACTTAAGAAAAAACGAAAAGGTAAATCGATAGGAGGTAATGCGTTAAATGACAAGCCTGACATGTTCATAGCGAGCCCTTACTTTGTTGTGCTTGTTTGAAAGGTTTGACCGTCAAAGTATTGCTCAAACAATCGTTGATCAATCTGGCGATAGATGAATAATGAAATATGATCATCGTCATGGACTTGGCAATGATACGCCCAGCCCGCTTGAGTCAGCTTTTCATACAAAGGGAATGGTTGCCGTCTATGGGTAACCAATAAACAATGGCTTTGCTCCAAAGAAGCCAATGCAGTTAATATCACTGTCATTGGCTCAGGCGGGGCAAGTTCACTTACATCAACAACCACAAGCTCCATGATTGTTTACACTGCGACGTTGGCTTTAAAGCCCTCTATAAGCTGATCACCATTACTCAAGTGTTGCGCCATCATAGGGTAAAGCATCATTTCTTCTTTCATATTATGCTGCTGCATCATTACCATTAAGGTTTCGGATAAGCCTAAATATTCATCTTTATCTTTTGCAGCAAGGGCGTTATCAAGTGATTGCACCAATGCACGCATTTGTTGATGTTCCATACGCATGACTTGTGTTGGTCCTGCTGTCATACCGGTAGCTTGTTCAAATTGTGGAAACAAAGTGTCTTCTTCTTGGGCTAAATGCTCAGTTAATTCACTGGCAAAAAGCTGCCATTTAGCTAAAGCTAACGACCAATTTTTATCGGCTACAGCGGCTTCAGCTTCTGAAAAAAACGCATCACATTCTCTATGTTTTGTTGTCATGTACTCTGGAATTGAACTCATAAATCTTCCTACTATCTATTATCAATAGAGGCATGTTAAAGCAGGAACTAGTGCTATGTTTTGACCTACATTAATAAATACCAAAAAAGAAACTACAATTGAAAAACAAAATGAGAACAGAAGAAACGAAGAAAAAATTAAGCCGAGGTGTATTAACTAACAATAGAGAGGATAAACTAGCGCGATGTTTAACGAAATAAAAAATCGCGCTTAGCCAGAAGAAATGAAGAAATTAACGCTAATCTTTTACTGCTAATAAATTACGAATTGAAATGGTGATCTCTTCAATATTATCAACATCAACCGGCGCAATGAAAATGGTATCGTCTCCAGCAAGTGTACCTAAAATACCTGCAGACTCGCCCATACTATCCAGCATACGAGAAATTAATGGCGCAGCGCCAATACCTGTCTTTAAGATGATTTGCATCTTATTATGCTTAACACTCAATACCACTGATTCGATTGATTGCTTTGACTTAGGCACTGCCAATTCATCTGGCAGAATATAAATCATTTCATTATTGGTATTACGCGTTTTAACTGCACCGAGTTTAGATAATAAGCGAGAAATTTTCGCTTGCGACATATCCTTGAAACCCTGTGCGGCAAGTGCTTCTGCTAATTGACCTTGAGAGCCGTAACATTGCTCTTTTAATAATCTTTTAAATGCCTGAACTAATAGGGACTCTTTCTCTTTTCGGTTGCTGGTCATTTAGCTTCTTCATATAATTAATTTGTATATACTAATTCTACACTATTGATACTCAATTAGTGAATATTTATTCAATAATTGTCATGTTTTTTAGGCTGAAATCGCCTTCATATCATTATCTCAACGAAAATCATTAAAATCAGTATTTTCTTGGTAAGCTTTTAAGGGGCTTTTGTGCAAAGCCACACGCCATCGCTCTGTTGAAACGATAAAACTATCGGCAATTAACATCGCTCTAGCGCCATCTTTGAACTTATGGCTAGCAATAAACTCATTGGAACCTAATTGCTAAAGGGTTAGCAAATATTCCCTAGGAAGAAGAATAAATAATGGGCTAGAAAGCCCATTATTTGTCAATTATTAAAATTTTACGGTTAGCTACAATGACATGACAAAGTCTAAGAGTGCTTGCCTATCTGTTTGTGTCAAAGTCATAAAGTCTGCTTTACTTTGCTGCGCTTCACCGCCGTGCCATAAAATAGCTTCTTCAACCGTTGCAGCTCGGCCATCATGTAACAATCCTGCGGCAGGGTTAACCGTTTTAGTTAAGCCTATTCCCCATAAAGGTCTCGTTTTCCATTCAACACCGGTAGCAGTGAAGTCTCGACGGTTATCAGCTAAGCCTTCACCTAAGTCATGCAGTAACATGTCAGTAAAAGGATATATTTTCTGACCTTTCAACCCATCAGGCGCCGGTAAACCACCCACTAATAACTCACCTGTTGCGGTAGTAAATTCAGGTTGATGACAACCAGTGCAATTAACTTTATCAAAAAGCTGAGCACCTGCAATTACAGATTCATTTTCAATATTACGTCTTGCGGGTACAGCTAATGTTTCGGCATAAAATACTACTTCATCTGAAAATTCTTGCGACGCTTCAGTATTACCTTGTTCATCAACACCGGTATCAACAAAATTTGTTCGTGTTAAATAACTTTCATGCAATGGTGTGTTAGCAATACTTTCATCAGGAAATAATGGATTGGTAACCCCCATATCGCCTCGTAATGCTCCAAGAGATTGCACACGAACACTGGGTGTACTGGCTTTCCAACCAAAGCGGCCTAAAGATACTGGAATAGGGTCATTATTTTTTGCTTTAACCGGATCAAACACCCAATTTGGACGTCCAGATATTCCATCTTCATTTGAATCATTTTCATCGGCAATAGCCAAAATGTCAGCTTCATTGATAAGTTCAAGCAAACCTAAACCAAAAACTGGCATACCATTTCTTGGACTGTATCGAACATTTGCTTGCAAAATAGCACTATCTAAACGATTTTCAGCGCTAACATCATAAGGTTGTTCAATGGTAAATATTGGCTTTTTAAGTTCAACGGAACTGCCATCGGCATATTCCACGGTTGAATATTGATAAGCAAGATAAACATCGGCTTGACCAATGAAAGGATTTTCTTGCCAATCATCTCTGGCTTTTAATACGCCTCGATGAAATAACTGTGTACCAAAACCATCAACACCCGCATTTTTACAGTAATTGTTATCTGCTGATGGGTTAGAGCACTCACCATCATCAATACTCATGCGTAAGAAAATTCCTGCTTCAGGACCTAACAAAACACGCTCTTGACCTTGAGCCAAGGTAATTGTTGAAGATCGACCATCACGTTGATGACAAGAATTACAATCTTGATTATTAAAGACAGGTCCTAAACCATCGAGTTCAGGATGCTCACTATTAGGAGCCGTAGTAAATGCTGTTTCAAAATGAGCATCACCGGCTAAATGTTTATCTAACTGTTCAGTAGTTAGATTAGGCATAGGTGTTGAAAAACCATGCCCTGAATCACTCGCGCTTACCGCGGTAGCATCGCCACCTAATTGACTTACATGGGTATAAGTAACTTGAGATACTTCTTCTTTTTCATCTGAGCTGCTTGAGTTACAGCCAGAAACAATTATCGAACTGGCGATAATGATGGCCAAGTTTGACCATTTTGCTCTTCTTAAATTTTTCATAGGGAATACTTCCAGGATATTCGTCTAAACAGATGTGCATCCTTGCACAACATTCATCCTTGAAAAAGACTCTACACGACTACTGCTGCCACTCTTTCAACTGCGTTAACACATCATTCTCTAACGAGGCTTGCAATGTTGTTAACGTATCAATTGCTGTTTGAATTCGAACGCGAGCATCTGCATCATTAATAGCCTGTCTAAAAGGTAGGTCATTGTCACCTGCAATGGCTTTAATTGCTGCGATAGCATCAGCTATTTCAGTGTCGACGCGCGTTGCTATAGCTGCATCCGCTGCTGTAACAAAATCAATAATACCGGTTTTATCTGCTTGCCCTAGGAACTCACCACGATAAACATTTTGAACACCTTGAATATTGTCAGTAAAATCGGCTAGAGAGTTCCAGCTATATTGTGATTCTACTTTTGTGGTATCGATATTATCAATACTGCTGCCAAAGGGTTCAGCGATTTTACCATTGCCTACCTCATCAACTATCCCGATCATGCCGTTAATTAATTCTTCTACTACACCTAACTGAGAAGCGTAAACAGCATTATCCGCTGTCAGTAATAAGTCTTTATAGGCAGGAGATTTGTCATCATTAGGATCATTAGCAACAGTCCATGCATCAAACAATGTTTGCGTATGCGTTTTAAAAACTTCTGCAGCAGCAGATAAGTATTCACGCTCAAGATCTTTCATTTCACCAATAGCTTTTTCATTGTCGGCAACACCATCACCAAACAGTAAGAATTCCATGGTATGAAAACCTTGTACGTCATCATTAAATGCCTTTAATTCCGTAGCATTAAAGCCTGATTGAGAGTCTAATAAATCTTGCAAATCACTAGTGTTCAATGGCCAAGTATCTAAATGTGGGTCAATAGAAAGTGCATCAACAGGACCGAAGATATGAGACTCACCTTGCTCCCAATGTACACGAACATCCTTCCAAGCTTGTTGCGCTGCCGCTAAATTTTCTTCCGTAGCCGTATTGGCTAAATTTTGAGTCGCTAGTAGGAAAACGGCTGCCTCATCATTAAGGTTTTTATAGCCTGCAACAATCACATCATTGGTTAAATTAGTGATCATTTCTGTTGCCTCAAAGGCAAACCCTGTTACAACAGGAGCTTCCGATGAACTGCCGCCACAACCAGTAAGAAATACGCTCGATAAGGCCAAGGCCAGAAGTGATTTTTTTAACATTTTATTGTGTTCCTTGTTTAAATATTGATATTAATTAACTGTCATTAAAATTTTTAGATTGAGAAAAAATAACCCATCGATAAGCTAAAGCTGGTGCTATCATCTAAATTACTTTGTGCATACATTTGTTGTGCTACTTGTGCTTTTAAGACAATATTATTAATAGGAAAATAATTAATACCAAAGGCAACTGATTGTTTATCAAAACGATCTGTTGCATTGCCCTGCTCAACTTCTTTAATTGGGTTGGCATATTCATAAGTTGTGTACAAATAAAGGGGATTGCTTAAATTGAGAAGCCCTTGGCTGTTATAGGCGAGCTCAATGAATGATGACTCAGCTTCACTGCCTAGCTGTGCAAAGTTACCCGGTTTAAGGCCCGGCGTGGTTTTATTAGCATTGGTTATCGCTTCGCTGTCATCTAAAGTACCAAATAGATATTGCCCTCTGATTTGCCAATTTTCATAACTGTAAGCGCCGTGAAGGCCAATAATAGTAAGGTTTCCGTCACCTGCAACTTTGGTGCTATTGTTACGGTTTCCTGAAGTATCACCGGTATAATAACTAACACCAAACCCCTTACCTGCTTTTATATCGCCGTAATCTAAACGAAGGGTAAGTGCTAGGTCATCAGCATTAACTTGTTCAAATCTTTTTTGATGCCCAGTAGCCACCCATTCATAAGTTCGAAAATACTCTGAATTTAGTCCTGTTGTTATTAAGGTTTGTGCTGTGAACCCCTGCCATTTACTGATCAAGTTAACACCTGTTTCGTGCCATACTTGTGGAATGAGTGTCGCTTCACTCCAATGACGTTGAGTGGTAAAATACTGACCTGGTTTATGTAAATCAGTACCTAAACCGACAGGTACAAAAATATGACCCATTTTAATGGTGAAATTGTCATTCGCTGTATATTTTGCTTGCAGCTTTTCAACAATAACTTCGCCGCCCGCTTCAATTTCTGTTTCAAATTCACCAAACTCTTCAAAACCATCATATTCAAGTGTTGAACCCACGCCGCCATGTTCATATTCAAGTTCAATTTCTACTTGCCATTTAGCATCAAAGTCGTAAACAAACTCTAAGACGACTCGCTCTAAATCAGTGGTAGCTCTACGCTCTGGATCAACATCTTGGATATTACGATAAATCTCTTCGCTCTTATAAAGCACACTACCGTATGAGTTAATTTGCCAATTATTATCATTATTATGACTGGCTGTTTTTTCCTCATGACGTTGTTCTTGCGCACTTAGCATTGTTGTTTTTAATTCTGCTAATTGTTTTTCAATCAGCTGCAGTTGCTCTTTCTGCTTTAATATTTCGGTCTGCAACTCAGTCTCACTAGCAGCAAAGCTTTGATGATGAACGAGAAACAGAGTATTTATGGCTATAAATTTTAGGACGTTATTCATGGAATCACTCAAATAAAAACGAGAATTAATATTATTTGCGTTAATGATAATGACACTTGTTTACAATTACAAGTGAGAATTGTTTTTATTTGTAATGGCTATGAGGTAGATCAACTTTTCGGTGAAATTCAAGTGAAGTTCAAACTAAGCTCAACAGGGATTAATTCCATCACTCCTCCTTAGTTCTTATTCTTAGTCAAACACGACACTGTAAATGATGAACGTTATGACAATGGGGGGCTCTTGGCGAATTACTTTTTGAAACCTATCTTTACAATTGAAATTAATAATTTTAGTTGTTTTTTTTGACTAAAACTTATCACTAGCGCACACTCTGTTGTCGATATTTATTATCAGAAAACTTACAATCAAATAACAACTAAATAACATAAAATGTAGTCCCACAACTAATTGGATTCGGTTCAAAACTACATAAGAAAAGTAGGATAGCTATGAATAAAATGAAACAGTTACTGAGCTGGTCAGTAATACTGCCAACGATGGCTCTTAGCGTAGGTTCAGCATTAGCCGATGAAGGTATGTGGCAGCCAAACCAATTACCAACTATCGCCAAAGAATTAACCAACGCGGGTTTAAAATTAAATCCAAATGATTTAACCGACCTTACTGGCTTCCCTATGGGTGCCATTGTTAGCTTGGGTGGTTGTACCGCATCATTTGTTTCTGATCAGGGCTTGGTGGCAACTAACCATCACTGTGTTTACGGCTCTGTACAATACAACTCAACAGCAGAAAACAACTTACTTAAAAATGGTTTTTTAGCTAAAAACTTTGCTGAAGAATTACCCGCAACACCGGGTAGTCGTATTTATGTAACCGAAGAAATTACCGAAGTAACTAAACTGGTAAAATCAGGCGTTACTGAAAAAATGTCTGGTAGTGATCGTTATAAAACGGTTGATACTAACTCAAAAAGCTTAGTTGCCGAATGTGAAAATGATGATAGATACCGCTGTAGTGTGGTTAACTTTCACGGTGGTTTAGAGTATTACTTATTCAAGCAGCTTACTATTCGTGATGTGCGTTTAGTACACGCACCGGCAAGCAGTATTGGCAAATACGGCGGCGATATCGATAATTGGATGTGGCCACGTCACACGGGTGATTACGGTTTTTATCGTGCGTATGTTGGTAAAGATGGTCAACCTGCTGACTTCAGCAAAGATAATGTTCCATACAAACCTAAACATCACTTAAAAGTAAACAAAAGCAGTGTTGATGACGGTGATTACATCATGGTTCTTGGCTACCCAGGTCGAACGAATCGCTACCGCACCGCTTACGAAGTTGAAAATACTTTCTCTTGGACTTATCCACACGCTAAAGCTTACCGCGAAGAGATTATTGATTTAATTCATACGCATTCAGAAGTGGGTAGTGAAGCGCGTATTAAATATGAAAGCACGTTAGCTGGGCTTGCTAACTATGCTAAAAACTATGGTTCAATGATCCACAGTTACAATAAAGGATCTTTCTTAGAGCGTAAGCAAACACTTGAAGCAAACTTAACTAAATGGTTAAACAGCAGTTCAAAACGTAAAGCACAATACGGCGAAGCTTTATCGGGTTTAGACAACTTAGTTAAACAGGACGATAAACAACAAGCTCGAGATTTAATTTTAGGTTACATGCGTTACAGTAAAATGTTATCTACCGCAAAAAGACTTCATCGTTTAGCTGTTGAAAATACCAAACCAAACCTTGAACGTGAACATGGTTATCAAGAACGTGATATTGCCCGTTTTGAACAAAGTATGAAGTCTGTTGACCGTCGTTACGATGAAAAAATTGATCAAGAAATACTTGTTGCTATGTTAACGCACTACGTTGCTTTACCTAAAGCTGAGCGACTTAAATCATTTGATAAATTCTTTGGCTTAACCAATACCACAGCTAAAAACTTTAACGAGAAGAAGCTTCGCAAGCAGTTAAGCAAAATGTATAAAAACACCAAGCTTAATTCACAAGAACAGCGTTTAGCGCTTATGAATAAGTCGGTAAGTGACTTTAACAAGAGTAAAGACCCGTTTATTCAATTAGCCGTTACTAGTTTTAACGAACGTAAAGCAATTGAAGACAAATCTAAAGAGCTAGCAGGTAATATTCAAGCTTTCCGTCCTAAATACATGGAAGCGCTTATTGCTTACTTCAACGACAATAACTTACCTGTATACGCCGACGCTAACAGTACTTTGCGTATTACTTACGGCAATGTAAAAGGTTACTCTCCTCAAGATGGTTTAACAGCTACGCCTTATACTACGCTTGAAGGTATTGTTGCCAAAGATACTGGCGTTGCACCCTTTGATGCGCCGCAAAAGCAATTAGACTTAATCAATAAAAAACAGTACGGCGAGTACGCGAAAAAAGCACTTGGCTCAGTACCTGTTAACTACTTAGGTACACTTGATATTACCGGTGGTAACTCAGGCTCACCTACGCTAAACGACAAAGCTGAATTTGTTGGTTTAGTATTTGACGGTGTTTATGAAAGCATTATTGGTGATTGGGATTACGATACACAATTAAATCGCTCAATTCACGTTGATGTACGTTACATGCTTTGGGTTATGGAGCACGTAGATGGCGCCACTAACCTAATCGAAGAAATGGATATTGTTGAATAACCTTTAGCTTATTCAAGTTTAACTATAAAAATCCGGCCATGTGCCGGATTTTTTATTTTAAATTTACTAGAGGCTCATGATTTATTCGAATTTTAACTTAATGGCATTGTCAAAAGCATGTGAGTTTTCAATACTAGTTAAGGCCTCAGCACTCGGTAAGGTGTCGTTGGAAATAAATTGAATAACACTTGGGTCGGGCTGACAAAAAAGTATATCGAATGCCAAACGATCCAAGCCATATAATCCACGATGAATCATATTCGCCGAAAAGATTAATAAATCTCCCGCTTCGAGTTTTATGATTTTTCCCTGTGATAGTGGCTGGTTATTTTTATGACCTCCTTGCTCTAACCTTACATTAAGTTCTTCAGTAGAGTCCCAACGTTTATGTGTACCTGGCACTAATTCAATACCTGGCTCATCCAGTAGAGGCAGCCGAAAATGAATCACATCAGGTGCCGACAAAGCCGATTTTTGCTGTTCAATAGATAGGTGATATTGCGGATCTCTATGCCAATAGTTACTCTGCTTCGGATTCACAGGATTAAAAAATAGTTGGGTATTTAAAAAACAAGGCTGTTTGGGTATCAGTTCATTAACAACAGACATCACTGTATCTGAGCCAATAAAATCGAACAGTACTTGTCGCTGTTTATCATTTAAATGCTGGTTATTAGTAAGGTAGGCTGAATTAACTGCGCTCTGCGCATAATAAGTTGCATTGTCCTTTTGCCATAAACGATGGAACTCCGCCAGTATGGTATGTAACTTTGAGACTTCACTATCGTTAAGAAATTTTCGTATAAGTAAGTAACCACTTTCGCTGTACACCTTATTCATAACGCTCCTTCACTTAACGTCTACTTTCAACTAACGGTACTCTGGTTGGTGGGTTGGTCGCTTGCCAAGCCAGTAAATCTAATCTAAATGTGCGAGCTCTCTGACTTCGCTAACTGTTTAGCTAGTGTTGATTTACCACT
>MAAB01028982.1_pt1 | contig 37055 bp, 30 predicted proteins | sample 1115991 | NCBI WGS metagenome assembly MAAB01 (sample SAMN04961124, study PRJNA320927) | seawater metagenome | isolation source: sample BD02T18 sea water enriched with oil for 18 days | place: USA:Gulf of Mexico | collected 2013-07-27
CATTGATCAAGTCTGTGTAGCGCTGGATCATACCAGACACTTGTTCACTCTGATCAGGGTGAACCATAAATACGATTTCGTAATGACGCATTACGAGCTCCTTACGGTTGTAGTCTCATAATCTGGCACAGCCAACACCAGTTGAGACAAGGAACAAAAGTTTAGGCTGAATTAAGGAGGCGTATTGTAGGGAAAACGCTCAGTAAAAGCAAGCGATTACTAGGTGATGCTGACTTACCTAGAAAACAATACACTGCACTCTAGCTGTGCCGCTATTTTATTGGTTCAATATTGACTATTTCTGAACGGTTCAAAGTGATTTTAAAACGTTGTAATGATTCTTCACCTTTACAGAAATGACGTAAAATAAGATTAATTTGATAACGCTGCTCTACGCCTTGGCTTGAAATTTTTTGTCCTTCTAGGCTATATAATCGGCCAGCTCCTTTTTTCAAAAAACGGACAAAAGGGGTTAAGTTGAAGAATATTTGTTGCTGAATTTCATCGTAACCAGGTAAAAACTCTTTAGCCATAACCTTATTGTCACAGCGAAAGTGTAATAATTGTGCAGCTTGCTTATTTTGTTGCCTACGTTGCTGAAACAATGAATTAACAGATTTAGGTAAATCTTTAGTACTTATGTATTCTAACCACAAAATTTGGCTCAAAATGCGTTTTTTAGTAACACTATGCGTAAATAGGTTTTGCCACTTTGGTCGACCTTTTTGAATCTTGCGCCAAATAAGACTGGTTAAGTCTTCTTTAAAGGTTTCTCGTAAACCGTAAATAAGCCCCAAGAAGGCCACTAAAGCAACGGTTACTTCGGTAAAGTTTGTTCGGGCATTAAGCACTAACAACATAACAAAAGCCATAATAACAGCAGTAACAACACCACGCACAAACCGTTTTAAATTAACATTTAAATACCGAGTTTTCCGCTGAAAGACCACACCGTATTCTATTAACCTTTGTAACAAACGCATTTTGTTAGTAATTCGATTAGCATCGTCAAGGGTGACTTGTGAGTTATATTTATTTTCAATGCGATAATCATTTTCACTTCGACATAGACCTAAAAGTAGTTCTCTTTCAACAGTGAACTCCGAGCTTTTCGGCCCCTTTGTCAGTAATTTTAAGAAAGATTGCTCTATGTGCCAGCTTAAGTAATTATCCGCATTTTCAAAAAAGGAATTAAACTTCTTATCAGAAGGCGTATAGCGCCTTAACTTTTTAGTCAGTGAAAGAGTTTGCTCTGCCAATTCAACCGCCGCGGGATAAAACTCCTCTGCCTCCTTTAGCTTTAGTGTTTGCTTGATATCAGCATCAAGTGCTTTTTTAACTTGATAGGAGTACAAATTAAGATTTAACCGATAATCACTTTGTTCACCTTTTTTTTGGCTGATAAAACGACTTCTTACTAAAGGCAGGTGTAGTTGATCTGCATAGTAAGCACTATGGTTTTTGATATTAGAATAGAAAAACTCTTCTTCATTAAGGGTACTGGGGTTAATACCCATTTCAACCGGCAGTGAGAAGTACAGATCAATACGTTGATAATCTTGCGGTAATAACTGATGGCTAACTTTAAAGGACAAGTTTTCATCTTGGCTGAGTTTAGTTTTATTCACTCGTAAAAAACATTCCTTATTTTAAGATGGTTTATAATTTAAAACCATGGGGTAAGCATAGCAAAAATAAGGTTTTTTTGACAGTTTTTTCAGTCCATAATTAAAAGGGCGCTATTAAAATTAAGGACTGAAATATTGCCATTATATTTTGATAAATATTTTTCGTTGATACAGTTTCAATGAGACAAACCAGAAAAGTACCTCGTGTGAGAAAGCAAAAATAAAAGAAGCTAATTTCGGATAAAACACACCGCTAAGCTGGTTATATAACCAAGCATACATGGAAGTATCACCCATATTAATATTCAAATACAGGGTTACCACTAAAAAGGACAACACATAGACAAATAATGGGTTAGTACCATAAACAAGCAGAGGCTCTGCCAGTTTTACTTGTTCCATTATGTCAATTAACCAAATGAATGCCGCAAGTAATAAACAAGCAAAGCCTGTGCTATAAATGACATAAGACGGGGTCCATAACGATTTATTAATGGGCAAAACCACATGCCATAGTACACCAAGTCCTATGGCTAATCCGCCAATAAGTGTTAACTTGATAACACTACTTTTCTTATCTTCAATACTGGTTAAATAACGTGTTAATTCAAAGCCAAGTAGCATATTCACTACTGCTGGAATGGTACTTAATAATCCCTCAGGTTCAAAAGAGACACCTCGCATAGTATACATATGATTAGCACCAAACACCGCTAAATCAAGCTGACGAATAATATTACCATCAATGGTTAAAGCGCCTTCTCCTACGCTAAGAAGTAACGCCCAATAGGCTAATAAAATGGCAGCTGACGCAATAAAAATCCCTCTTCGATTGAGCGTCAATACTAAACAAGCTGCTACTGCGTAAGCAATACCTATTCGTTGTAAAATCCCCATAATCCGCCAATCTTCAGCGTTAACAGTGAATGGAATAATGTTTAACATAAAGCCAATAAAAAATAGGGTAAAACCACGTTTAATTATTTTCCTAAATTGCTCGGGGCTAGCAGTGAAATTACTTTTCTTGAAGGAGAAAAACATGGCAGAGCCAATAATAAATAAGAAAAATGGGAAAACCAAATCTGTTGGCGTTGCGCCATTCCATTCTGCATGTAATAAGGGGGCATAGACGTCTGACCATGTTCCAGGCGTATTCACTAAAATCATTAAAGCTATAGTAATGCCTCTAAAAGCATCGAGCGCGAGATAACGAGTCATGTTAATTTCCTAGCAGAATTTGTTGTAGGCATAATAAAAGACAGCGCTGTCTTTTGCAAGAAAACCTCATTTTAATGTAAGGAAATAACTGGCGAATGGTTTATATCTGCCACTTTATACTTACGGTGCATATTACCGACTTAAAGAGGTAACGAGTACAAAACTGCCTTAACAATCCTAACGAGTTGCTTAATTAACAAGGGACTGTTGAGTTAGCTAAAAATACTTACGCGCTGATAATCAGCTATGATACACTGGAAACTTATCCATTCTTAGACAAAACATAACCGAATAGCACCATGACGGCAGAATCTTTATTACAACAAGCACAACTCGTTTGCAAAAAAAAAGGCGCTCGCTTTACTAAAGTAAGAGAGCAAGTTTTTTTATTGTTAGCTAATCGTAAAGGAGCCGTTGGCGCTTATGATTTATTAGCTGAACTGAAAGAATTAGATGCTGCTGCTAAGCCTGCTACCATTTATCGTGCTTTAGATTTTTTATCTAAACAGGGTTTTGTTCATAAAATAGAATCTATTAATGCCTTTATTATGTGTCACCATTTCGGTGAATGTGATCACCCTGTGCAACTATTAATTTGCGATGAATGTGGTCATGTTGAAGAAATACAATCTAATAACTTTGATTTAGCTTTACGCACAATGGCCGATGCTAATGGCTTTACCATCAGTCATCAAATAGTTGAAGCACATGGTCGTTGTAAAAATTGTAATAGCGTTTAATTTCAATTAAGTAATCCCACCGTTAATCTTATTAATACTGCTTTCTATCGCAAATTTTCATCTTGTAAATAACATGGTGTTTCTGATTGTGCTATAAACTTCAGATCAGTATTAAATATTGTATACATTCTATAAAAACGTTAAAAACGCGTTCCCCTCTACTTTGGAAAATTATGAAATATTCAACCGCTACAGCCTTAATTGGCCTAGTACTGGCTTTTTCTGGCTTACTATCAGCCGATAGCCAAGCAAGTAAAGCTGCCTTCGACGATAAATTTCGTCAATTAGATGAGGTTTTACCAACACCCAATATTTATCGTGCCGCCTCTGGTACCCCAGGTCATAAGTATTGGCAGCAACAAGTTGATTACGACATTTCCATTACCATTGATGACAAAACTCAGCGTTTAACCGGCGCGCAAGTCATGGATTATCAAAACAACTCTCCTGACACCTTGCGCTATTTATGGCTACAACTAGACCAAAACCGCATGAAGCGTGATTCAGCTTACAAGTTGACAAGTACTGCGCCGAGCGAGAAGAAGGTCACTTTTGATAGTTTTCGCGGTTTGGTTGAATCACCTTCTTTCGATGGTGGTTATGGCATAACCAAAGTAAGTGCAAGTAATGGTAAAGCGCTACATTATGTTATCAATGGCACTATGATGCGTGTTGATCTACCTAAGCCATTAAAGTCAGGTGCAAGTGTCGAAATAAATATTAATTGGCATTACCAACTACATGAGCAAAAAGTGCTTGGTGGTCGTTCCGGTTATGAATACTTCAAAGAAGATGATAACTATCTCTATGAAATAGCTAGTTGGTTCCCAAGAGCTGCAGCTTATTACGATGCAATGGGCTGGCAAAACAAACAATTTTTGGGTAATGGCGAGTTCACATTAGAGTTTGGTGACTACGATGTAAAAATCACCGTGCCTGCCGATCACATTGTTGCTGCTACAGGGGTCTTACAAAATGGAAGTAAAGTACTTACTAACGCTCAACGAAAACGTTTAAAACAAGCCAAAAAAGCTAAAAAACCTGTGTTGATCATTACACCTGCAGAAGCCTTAGCGAATGAAAAATCACGGAGTAATAAGACAAAAACATGGCACTTCAAAGCCAAAAATGTTCGTGACTTTGCCTTTGCTTCAAGCAGAAAATTTATCTGGGACGCACAAGGTTATCAACAAGGTAATAGCGATACTATGGCTATGTCGTTTTACCCTAACGAAGGTAATCCGCTTTGGGAGAAATATTCAACTGAAGCCATAATCCATACGATGGAGCAATACAGTAAATATACTTTTGATTACCCTTATCCGGTTTCTATTTCAGTGAACGGCCCTGTCGGTGGTATGGAATACCCAATGATTACCTTTAATGGCCCTAGACCAACACTTGATAAAAAAACTGGCGAAAAAACCTATTCGCACCGTACCAAATACGGTTTAGTTGGCGTTATTATTCATGAAGTCGGTCATAATTACTTCCCTATGATTGTCAACTCTGATGAGCGACAGTGGACTTGGATGGATGAAGGATTAAATACCTTTTTACAATTCTTGGCAGAGCAAGCTTGGGAAGAAGGTTACCCATCTCGTCGCGGTCATGCAGCTAAGATCACTAGTTACATGAAAAGTAATAATCAAGTACCTATTATGACGAACTCAGAGTCTATTTTACAGTTTGGTAATAACGCTTATGGAAAACCTGCGACAGCGTTAAATATTTTGCGTGAAACTATCATGGGTCGTGAATTATTTGACTTTGCTTTTAAAGAATATGCCCAACGCTGGAAGTTCAAACGTCCTACGCCAGCTGACTTTTTCCGCACCATGGAAGATGCTTCAGCAGTTGATTTAGATTGGTTCTGGCGTGGTTGGTTCTACACCACTGACCACGTTGATTTAGCTATAGATAATGTCTATTTATATCGCCCAAATAGTCAAAATCCTGATGTGGAAGAAGCTTGGGAACGTGCACTAGACAACGAACAACCTCAATTTATCAGTGATATACGCAATAAAGGTCAATGGGTTCGCACTCAAGATAAACCTGAGTTATTAGATTTTTACAATGAACATGATGAGTTTACCGCCACCAATGCCGACCGTAATAAATATAATGAAGAACACAAAGAGTTAGATCTCTGGGAACAGGACCTATTAACTAATGATAGCAACTTCTATGTCATTGATTTTTCTAATCACGGTGGTTTAGTCATGCCAATTTTACTCGATATTACTTATGCGGATAGCACAACTGAACATATTTATATTCCCGCTGAAATTTGGCGTAAAAATAGTAGAAATGTATCCAAGCTATTAATTCGTGATAAAGAAATCACTAAAATTGCGCTAGATGCCAAGTGGCAAACTGCTGATGTGAATATTAATAATAACTACTGGCCAGCACGCCCTATAAAATCTCGTTTTGATCTCTATAAAGAAAAGAAAAAAGACATGATGCGTGATTACAATGAAGAGCTTAAAGATATCTCAGCCGAGAAGGTCAATGATAAATAAAGTGCTTAGCAAATATTTTATTGCTATCAGTTTTTATATGGGACTTGTAGCTTCAGCTGCAAGTCATACTTATTTCTTTGGGGTTAGTGATGTATTTGCTAACCCTAATACTCAACATCTTGAAATAGTGCATCTATTTACTACCCATGATATAGAGAATGCAATAGCTGAAAATAAACAGATTCATTTTTCAGCTGAGCATAAAAATTACGATTTATATATCCAGCAATATTTTGAGCAACAATTTACACTCGAAAAAAATCGAGTGAAAATCCCATTGTCTTGGTTAGGCTTTGAAATAACCTCAGGAAGAATTATTGCCTACCAAGAAAGCAAAGAACAGAGTTTATTACCACAAACAGTGGTAAAAAATTCAATACTCATCGATACTTACCCAAAGCAAGTGAATACAGTTAACTTTCAAGGTGTCGACATTAAAGGTAAAGCTCTGTTTGGCAGCTTAACTTTTGACTACAGGCTCAAAGAAGCTATTATTACGCCAATTATTAGCCAATAGCTAAGTCACCTACACTTAACACCATAAATTATAAAACTATTACGCTATTTGATTTACATTTGTAAAATAAGCATGCAGAATCAAATGAAGCACTTTATCTAAACAGTTAAGATTCGGAACCTCCATGAATGTAGAGTTTATCAACCCATTTTTATCTTCAATGCTTAATGTCATGTCAACGATGGCTCAAATGGAGTTAATTCCAGAAAAGCCTCGCCTTAAAAAAAATGAAGTCGCCATGGGTGATGTTTCAGGTTTAATTGGCATGGTTAGTGATCAAGCAAAGGGTTCATTATCCATTACTTTTGAAGGAGGCTTAGCATTAGCGACAATGAAAAAAATGGTCGGTGAAGCACCTGATGAAGTCAATGAAGAAATTATTGATTTAGTGGGTGAAATAACAAATATGGTTACCGGCGGCGCAAAGCGTATGCTGAGTGAAAAGGGTATTGAGTTTGATATGGCAACTCCTATTGTTGTTTCTGGAGCAAACCATTCTATTCATCATAAAGCTAAAGGCCCTATCGTTATTATCCCACTAAAAAATGAATTAGGTAGAGCTTATATTGAATTTAGTTTTGATGAGTAAAGCCAACAAGTAATAGTCTGTCTAACACCTGTAATTTACTCATAAAAAAAGCGACTAACATCGCTTTTTTTATGTCTACAATATGACTATACCCAAGCTCCTTGAGAATGCGTGTTTCAGAGTTACTCAGGTGAGTTAGCACAAGGTACATCAATGTAGAAATGCTTATTGCCTTTCAAATTGATGTTACGCAGTGATTACTTACCTGAGAAACTCCCTACGGGCGGATTTTAAATGGCCAACTACCGCGTTATTTATCATAACCATAGAATGACTATGCTTAAGATAAATGCCTTGTATTTGACCCTTTAAATCTCCGCTGAAATCATGCATTTCCAATGAGTTTGGGTATAACTTCTAAATGTTATAACCCCAACGCGGCATTATATCTTGTTCAATGCCAAGGTGATCTAATACTCGACCCACCATAAAATCGATAAGATCTTCAATGGTCTCGGCTTTATGGTAAAAGCCAGGAGAGGCTGGCATAATGGTGACTCCTTGCTGAGATAAGCTGAGCATATTCTGTAAATGTAAGGTTGAAAAAGGCGTTTCTCTTACCATTAAAATTAATTGCCCGCGTTCTTTTATCACCACATCCGCAGCACGTTCAATTAAGTTGTCACTCATGCCATGACAAATAGCAGCCATGGTTCCAGTAGAGCATGGGCAAACAACCATTTGTTTCGGTGCTGACGAGCCCGAAGCAACGGGAGAGAACCATTGCTCTTTACCAAACACGGTAATTTGTCCAGACTTAGCTTGGTATTTTTCGATGAAAAATTGGCTAGCTGCGTCAGGGGAACTAGGAATTTTAATGCCAACTTCTGTATCTAAGACAATACGACCAGCACTTGAGCACAAAATATATAGTTGATAGTTTGCAGCGATTAAACATTCAATGAGACGTAAAGCATATGAAGCACCTGATGCACCTGTAATGGCAAGGGTTATTTTGCCATTGAAATCATTTTTCACCTTATCCACCTTGTTCGAAACTCGTATCATTAGTTAACAAATTCACTGTTTAGTTTGGCCTATTTCTAACCGTTTTTAATCGTTTTCTTTACTTTCTTTAACGCCATTTGTTGCTTAAGCGGTGATAAATAGTCAATAAATAATTTGCCCTTTAAATGGTCTATTTCATGCTGCATCACAATCGCAAGAAAATCATCACTGGTAACCGTAATTTCTTTGCCATTTCGATCTAATGCTTCAACCGTAACATTAATGAAACGCTCAACATCGGCATAATAACCTGGTATAGATAAACACCCCTCTTGACCTTTAGCTGTTTCTTCACCGTGAACAATCTCTGGGTTCACCAGCACAAGCGGTTCATCACGATTCTCAGAAATATCAATGACTACTACAGCTTCACTGCGACCAACTTGTGTGGCTGCTAAACCAATACCATCATCGGTATCGTACATAGTTTCGATTAAGTCATCGATTAATACCTGAATTTGACTTACATCTGATACAGGTTTTGCTTGCTCTATAAGCTTATCATTTGGTGCGGTAAGTATAGTTAATACTGTCATTGTGCTAATTCTCTTTACTATTTTGATTAAACTAAATTGGTTAAACTGTTTTATTTATACGGTTTACTCTTTATACGACTACGGTAGCTAAACGGTTCAATAATTTATCATGTATACCAGCAAAACTACCGTTACTCATAACAACAATTATATCGCCAGGTTTTGCTTGTTGTGCAACACTTTCAACTAAGCTTTCAATATTCTCTTCTACTTGGCAAGGCGGCTTACATTGCTTGATTAAGTCACTCACTGACCAAGTTATTTGCTCATCTTGATAAATAAATACCTGATCCGCATCAATTAACGATTGTGGTAATGATTCTTTATGTATGCCTGACTTCATGGTATTTGATCTAAACTCTAATACCGCAAAGATACGCCCTGCTTGTGTTTGTTCAGTTTCTTGTTGTGAAAGTTTAGCACGTACGCCAGCTAATGTTTTTGCTATGGCTGTTGGGTGATGAGCAAAATCATCATAGACACTAATATTATTAACGGTACCACGTAGTTCAAAACGACGCTTAGTATTAATAAATTCGGCTAACGCTTCAATAGAGACGGAGCTAGGCACGCCCGCATGACGAGCTGCAGCTATTGCCATCACGCCATTTTCAATATTAAAATCGCCAATGAGATCCCACTTGACTACACCTTGCTCTTTACCGTTAAACTTAACGATAAATTCACTGCCTTGCGCATTTAACTTTTCAACTTGCCAGCCCATTTCTGATTGAGTGTATTGTTGGGTCCCTTGTTGAGGCTCTTGTTTAGACTCTTCGTTAGAGAATTCGGTCGGTGTCCAGCACCCCATGGCTAAGGTTTCACTAATTGCCTCTTCATTAGCCGGTGACAAAATCAAACCATTACTGGGTACCATACGTATGAGGTGATGAAATTGTTTTTGAATGTCACTGAGATCATTGAAAATATCACCATGATCAAACTCTAAGTTATTGATCACTAAAGTTCGTGGTCGGTAATGCACAAATTTAGAACGTTTATCAAAAAAGGCACTATCATATTCGTCAGCTTCAATAACAAAGAAAGGTGTTTCACCTAGGCGAGCAGAGCTAGAAAAATTTTGCGGTACCCCACCAATAAGAAAACCAGGAGACATATGGGCATATTCTAAAATCCACGCCAGCATACTACTGGTTGTTGTTTTACCATGTGTACCCGAAACGGCAAGAACCCAACGATCTTTTAACACATTATCTAGCAACCATTGTGGGCCTGATATATAAGGAATATTGCGATCTAGCATATATTCCACCATAGGATTTCCCCGAGACATGGCGTTGCCAACAATGACCAAATCAATATCATCTGAGAAGTTATCGACTTGGTAACCTGACATTAATTCAATGCCTAACTGCTCTAACTGAGTACTCATTGGCGGATAGACATTGGCATCAGAGCCACTAACTTTAAAGCCGAGTTGCTTGGCTATAGCAGCAAGCCCTCCCATGAAAGTGCCACAAATACCCAAGATATGAAGGTGTTGAATTTTATTAGTCATAAATATAATAATCAATACATAAAGAAGCGCTATAATTGGCGATATCATACCTTAATAACTAAGCTTTATCTGTAAATACGCGCTTTAAACTTAGTTGAGTAAATTAATAAATGACGCTATCTAGCACTACTGCCACAAAGCAAACCTGTAAATTAGTCTGTCAAAAAATCCAAATCGAAACTCGTGATGTAAAGACTTTCATTTTCTCTATCCCTAGATCACAAGCACTAGTAGATTTCGACTATCACGCTGGCCAACACCTAAATTTTACCATTAATATGGCCGGTACAATGCAAACGTGTTGCTATACCCTATCCTCTTCACCTACAACGTCTGATTATGTCAGCATTACGATAAAGCGTATCCCTCAAGGAAAGGTTTCTAACTACTTTCATGACCACTTCAAGGTTGGTCATTCTATCGTAGCCCAAGAGATGGCTGGTAACTTTTACCTAAGTGACCCAATACCCCAAAATGTTTTACTTATCAGCGCTGGTAGTGGCATTACGCCAATGCTCTCTATGCTTCGTTTTATGGTAGCTAAACAATGTAAGAATCGAGTGATATTTGTCCATAGTGCAAAGCAGGAAATGGACCTAATTGCTCAAGGTGAAATCAGTAACTTAGCGAGACAACATGGCAATTGCCAAATAATTTATACGCTTACTAAAAATGCCAGTTCACAGTGGTACGGATTTCAAGGACGTTTGAATGAGCATATGCTGCACAATATTGAGAAAATTAGTCATTATCAAACTTTTGTCTGTGGGCCCAAGTTATTTCGAAAAACCGCTCAACAGTTATTACGTAAACTAGGTTTGCAACCGAGTAATTACCATTATGAGAGCTTTGGTGAACACGAGTACTCAAAGGAAGATCCCCCTGATATTAAAGAAGATAATACAATAGCTACCTCAGAAGTAGAAAGCCATAAAGTGAGTTCTCAAAGCTCGACACCCCAAAATAGTAAAGCTAAAGTATCAATTTATTTTAGTCGCTGGAATAAACAATACCAAGGTAATAAGCAAGACTCACTACTTGAACAAGGTGAAGCTGCGGGCTTAATTTTACCTTATTCATGTCGAGGGGGTTGTTGTGGCAGTTGCAAAGCAAAATTAATCAGTGGACGAGTTAAACAAAACTCAACTAATGGATTATCTGCAAGCGAGCAGCAACAAGGCTATATCTTACTTTGCAGTTGTAGTGCATTAACTAATGTTGAAGTGAGTCATGATACTAGAAGACATAGCCGAGACTAAGTACTAGCCTGTAATCATTTGACTGAGGGGGCGTAGTCCCCATAGGGGCAACTGGATTTGCAACACGGTCCAAATAGAACATAACATTTAACTCAAAGTTATCCTGAAATTCAAACTCAAAACCGGTTTGTAAATGTGAATTTCGCTTACCTGATTTTTCTTCTACGAATTGTAATTGGTAATCAAATAAATAATCTAATCGGCTTGAAATACTATAATCAAATAAAGTGCCTAAAGCGATTACGCCACTTTTTTGGTCACTTTCATCAGAAGTATCGTAATAAACGGTTTGTTGATAACTCGGTCCGAGGGTGACATCCCATTGTAAACGTTTGTTTTGAAAAATGTGATAACCTAAACTAAGCCCTAGCGTATCTCTAGACTTAATATTTTGTTGTAGATCTGTAAAATGTTCATAGTCAAACACTCGGAAGAAGACTTTACGACTATAAAACCAATCAAGATTTGAAGTTAAGCGACTAGTATCAGTGATAACTGTCTCATTTTCATCAGCAGTAGATTTACTATAGTTATAGGTAAAATCGACTTTAAAACGGGTAAAAGGCGTTCTTCGTTGAATATTAGCTCTGACAATGTAATCTAACTGATTAACGTTACCTGAATTCACATCAATACCTAAACTAACTTTACCATCCCATAGCTCTTTTCTAACATCTGAAGAGGACGTTATCGATAAGAGTTCTGATAAGGGGTAATGCTGCTCACTACCACCACTAATTACAACGAGGTGTTGATCCTTAACGATGAGGAAGCCTTGTTTTACTTCCCCATTAGCAAAACGTATTTGTTGATCGAATCGACTGCGAAGTTCTGTTACTTTTTCCCAATCAAAAGTAATGGTATCAAACTCGTCACTGTCAAATTCCAATTCATCGTCATACATGGAAATAATATCGCCTTTAAGCCATTCCCCTGACCGTAGTTTAAGCCAATCGAATTGTTGTGAAAAAACAGGCGTTGGTGGACTCCATACCTCTGTATGTTCAGACTTTTCTGCCCCATGACTGATAAAGCTAAGTAAGGCTAGCACTATTAATAAATACTTATTCACAAAATTACCGTAGTTACTTTTACTACATATGTACAATAAAAAAGACTTGTACTAGCATATACCCGTTCCACTTGAAGATGCATGATTCAGGAAGTCTGAGCGATTCATAATCAAGTGGAGCGGGTATAGATACAAGCCTTAAAAATGAGCTTAATTAATAACTAAAAATCATAACCAAAACTAACAACCAAGCGGTAATCATTCTTCTTGGGGGTATTACCAGCACTGTCTTCTTTTGGGTTTTCAGTGCGATCGGCATAGAAGGTCAACTCAAGATCAAAGTCATTGGTAAGATCAATTTCTAAACCTGTTTGAAAGTGATGGATGTTGCCGCCAGACGCCTCATCAATCACTTGCATACTATATGATGCATCGAAGTCAATATCACTTGTGACTTCAAAGGTAAAGTCGGTACCTAGTGATAACCCTAAAGAATCTTCACTGTCACTCTCATCTTCTTTAACATCAAGAAATTTACTTTTCTGATAACTTGGACCGAGATTAATATCCCAGCTAGTACGACTAGTATCGACAATATGATAACCCAATGCGATACCATAATGGACTCGATAATCGATGTTTAAAAAGTCATCTGCCATGTATTCAAAATCAGCAGCTCGGAAGTAAATCTTAGGATTGAAGAACCAATCATAAGATGACGTTAATCGCTCGCTATCAGCGGTAACTGTCGATTCTTCGGTGTCTTTATCTTCATAGCGACTGTAGTCGCTGGTATAATCAGTTTTAAAACGGCTGCTCGAGCTTCGTCGCTGTATTCCGGCAGAAAATGTATAATCCAATTGTACTGTATTACCCTCACGTAAATTAATACCCAAATTAACATAGCCATCCCATAAATCTAGCTCATTTTTACCTGAGGATGCGATGGATAAAAGGTTACTAAACTCGTAGTGTGTGGTCACACCATCTTTAACTAAAGATAATTGCCCATCTTTTAACACTAAATAACCTTCAGCGATGGTCCCATCATACATTCGAATACTTTGCCATGCTTTACTTCGTAGTTCAGCAACATCTTCCAAATCGATTGTCTGCATATCAAGTTCATCACTGTCGAATTCTAGCTTCTCATCATACATAGAAACAATATCGCCTTTAAGCCATTCATCAGATGTTAACTTTATCCAATCAAAATCTTGCTTAAAAACGGGTATTGGTTTCTGCCACATACTCTTATCATCCTTTGCATAACCGATAGTCGGAAGCGTTAGTGAAAGGAGAATAATAAAAGTTTTAGCTAGCAGAGTCGCTATCTTGTTATTCATATAAAACCTCATACCTTTAAGGCACTCTGTAGATTAAAGACAATAAATTATTAGCATAGCGAAGATTAAGACACAAAAGCGCTCTAAAGTGTGTACTTAGTTGTGCATTTTAAACACAACAATACAAAAAAAATATAAATTATTAAGGGCAAGCCGTTAAATATATTCTATAGTAGGATTCTTACAATAATTCAAATGCACCACAATAACGCACAACAAGCACCAAATAGGTGCAATGACGATTGTAAATATAATAAAAAAGCTTATTAATCAACAACCTTAGTCTTGGCACGATTTTAGCTATTAAACGAATAATAATAGATGAATAATGATAATAACCAACCTTTATAACTTCATCCATTTTACGACTTACTTAATTATTTACAGAATTTTATAAAATTAACCCCAGTGGAGAGACACAATGTCACAAGCAGTATTCGACTTAATTAAAGAACATGACGTCAAATTTATTGACCTTCGCTTTACTGATTCAAAAGGTAAAGAACAGCACATTTCTATTCCTCATCATCAAGTGACTGAAGACTTTTTCGAAGACGGAAAAATGTTTGACGGTTCATCTATTGAAGGCTGGAAAGGCATTGACGAATCTGACATGGTTATGATGCCTGATGCGTCTACAGCTATTTTAGACCCTTTCACTGATGCTGTTACTTTAAATATCCGTTGTGATATTTTAGAGCCGAGCACTATGCAAGGTTACAGCCGTGATCCTCGCTCTGTTGCTAATCGCGCTGAAGAATATCTACGTAGTACTGGTATTGCCGATGATGTATTAGTTGGTCCAGAGCCAGAGTTCTTCGTATTTGACGATGTACGTTTCCATACTGATATGAGTGGTTCTTTTTATAAAATTGATGATAAAGAAGCTTCTTGGAATTCAGGTACCGTATACGAAGAAGGTAATATGGGTCATCGTCCTGGTGTTAAAGGCGGTTATTTCCCAACAGCACCTGTTGATTCATCACAAGATTTACGTTCAGCCATGTGTATGGTTATGGAAGATATGGGCTTAGTTGTTGAAGCGCATCACCATGAAGTAGCTACCTGTGGCCAAAACGAAATTGCTTGTCGCTTTAATACTTTAGTTAACAAAGCTGATGAAGTTCAAATTTATAAGTATGTTGTTCATAACGTAGCGCACGCATACGGTAAAACAGCAACGTTCATGCCTAAGCCTTTAGTTGGTGATAACGGTACCGGTATGCACGTACATATGTCTCTTGCTAAAGATGGTGTTAACATATTCGCTGGTGATAAGTACGGCGGCTTATCTGAAACAGCACTTTACTACATTGGTGGTATCATCAAACACGCTAAAGCATTAAACGCGTTTACTAACCCTGCGACTAACTCATACAAACGTTTAGTTCCACACTTTGAAGCACCTGTTATGCTTGCATACTCTGCACGTAACCGCTCTGCCTCAATTCGCATTCCACTTGTACCATCGCCAAAAGCAATGCGTATTGAAGCACGTTTCCCTGACCCTGCATGTAACCCATACTTAGCTTTCTCTGCACTATTAATGGCGGGGCTTGACGGCATTAAAAACAAAACTCACCCTGGCGATGCGATGGATAAAGATTTATACGACTTACCAGCAGAAGAAGCGGCATCGATTCCACAAGTAGCAACATCACTTGATGACGCGCTTGATAATTTAGAAGCAGATTATGAATTCTTAACCGCTGGCGGCGTTATGGATAAAGACATGATTGATGCTTATATTGCTATTAAGCGTGAAGAGTCTCAACGTGTAAACATGACTACTCACCCGTTAGAGTTTGAACTTTACTACAGCGTTTAATCTCGCTTAGCTTCTCTTTGAAGCGCTTTACGGTCAATAAAAAGCTCACTTAGGTGAGCTTTTTCATGTTTGCAACCAAAATAAAAATCACAATTAACTTACATTCCACTCACAGAAATCACTTATTGATAGAAAAATATTAAAAAACATTTTTTTGTATAAACTATAGATATATACTTAAATTAGCCTACATTATGGAATGATGTAAATATTGAATACCCAAAGCACAGGGAAATATAAGGAACTATGATCAAGTTATTACTATTTATACTATTAGGCATCACATTAGCTGTCCCTGTACACCCACAAACAGCCAAAATTTATGTCTGGCGTAATGAAAATGGCGTTTTGGTGTTTTCAGACTCTCCAATGGCTGGTGCTGAAGAGGTAAAAACTAAACCTGGTAATATCATTCAGTCAAGCACTTCTCTTGATACTAAAGTACTCGATATCACCCCCCAAGAAATGATAGAAGAATACGAAATAGTTATAGATACCCCTAAAAACAACGCCACTATTCGTGATAATACTGGCTCGATATATATTGGTGGTGGTATCAAGCCAAGGTTTAAGCCAGGATTGGAAGTACAGTTAGTACTTGACGGTAAACCCCATCAAAAACCACAAGCACACTCTATGTTTTCGCTAAGAGATATTGAGAGAGGGGAACATAAAATAAAAATGTTACTACTAGATGAAAAAGGCAAGGTTATTGCATCATCTGCATCAGTAACGTTTTATATGCATAGAGCTTCAACAAACTAGGTTAACACCCATTACTTTTAACCCCTTACTGTTAAAGAGGTATAAAAGAGTTAACACTTTTTTGCCAAGCAAAATTAACACTGCAAATAAAACCTTTCTTTAGTAAACTTAAATTGCACGCACCAAAACGGTGCATGAAATTATCTTCCTAAGGGTTTTTATGCATAGCCGTAGTTATATACAAGATCACAAGTTATCTTACCAACAATCACTTGCCAACCAGTTGGTGACTGCTGTGATTATTCTCAATGAAAAACTCGCCATCGTTTATGTGAACCCTGCAGCTGAAGCACTATTAAATAAAAGTCTATATCGTTTATTCAATACAGAATCTGAAATGATTTTTGCTAATACAAGTATTAATCGCTCACGTTTAATACAGCTGCTTGCCACTGGTCAAGAATTTACCGACTGCGACATTGTTGTAGAGCTAAATGAAAGCCATAGATTTACTGCAGAAGTAACAGCGTCTTCAGTCGAGTTTGAAAGAACTCCGCATGTATTACTCGAATTCAAACAAATAGATCAACAAAAACAAATTAGCTTAGAAGTTTTTCAACATCAACAATGGCTTGCTGCACGTGATCTTATTAAAGGTTTGGCGCACGAAATTAAAAATCCGCTTGGGGGTTTAAGAGGCGCAGCACAATTACTTAGTAAAGAAGTGAGTAATGAGCAACAAGAATACACCAGCATGATCATTGAGCAAGCTGACAGATTAACTAACTTGGTTGATCGTCTATTAGGTCCAAACCAATTGCCCCAAATGCAGGCACAAAATGTCCATGGCATACTTGAGAAGGTATATCAGTTGGTCGGTTATTCAAATGGCCAAAAAATTCATTTGTTACGCGATTATGACCCCTCCCTACCTGCAGTTGAATGTGATCAAGAAAAACTGCAACAAGCAGTACTTAATATTGTTAACAATGCTATTCAAGCCATTGATGAAACGCACAACATTACGCTACGAACTAGAATTGCTAGTAATAGGACCATTCATGGCAAACGAATCAAATTAGCCATTGAAATTAGTATAATTGATAACGGGCCTGGTATTCCCAGTAAAATTCAAGACACGCTTTTTTATCCTATGGTCTCTGGCCGCTCTAATGGTACAGGCTTAGGTTTATCTATTTCACAAACACTAATAAATCAACATCAAGGTAAGCTGTCGTGTCATAGCCGCCCTGGTCATACTGAATTTACAATTCTACTGCCATTAAAACAACAACCTTTAAATCAAGCACCTTTATCACAAGAGAGTACATTATGATCACCGAACAAGTGTGGATAGTTGACGACGATAGCTCAATTAGATGGGTTCTTGAGAAAGCTTTTGCTAATGCAAATATAAGTTGTGCTGCTTTTGAAAGTGCTGAAAACTTATTGATTGCATTAGATCATGGTCAGCCAGAAGTCATTATTTCTGACATTCGCATGCCAAACATCGATGGAATGGAATTATTAAAAAGGTTAAGCAAAGAACATTCTCATATTCCCGTGATTATTATGACTGCTCACTCTGATTTAGACAGCGCTGTTAATGCGTATCAAGGTGGTGCATTTGAATATTTGCCTAAGCCATTTGACATTGATGAAGCCATCAATCTGAGCAAACGTGCTCTGACTCATGCAAGAGAGCAAAATGAGAAAAATAAGAATCAAAAAGTTATACCTTTAGCCGTCGGCTTGATTGGTGAAGCGCCCGCCATGCAAGAAGTATTTCGCGCAATTGGCCGTTTATCTCGCTCAAGTATTAGTGTACTAATTAATGGTGAATCAGGCACAGGTAAAGAATTAGTTGCTCAAGCTTTACACTCACATAGCCCTCGAGTAAATGAACCCTTTATTCCATTAAACATGGCCGCCATCCCAAAAGACTTAATTGAATCTGAATTATTTGGTCATGAAAAAGGTGCCTTTACCGGTGCTAATGCTATTCGCCAAGGGCGTTTTGAACAAGCCCATGGAGGGACTTTATTTTTAGATGAAATTGGCGATATGCCATTAGATATTCAAACTCGCCTATTACGTGTACTTTCTGATGGTCAGGTTTATCGTGTTGGGGGGCATCTACCCGTTCAAGTGGATGTACGGATAATCGCAGCTACTCATCAACATCTTGAAGAACGTGTAAACAAAGGTGAATTTAGAGAAGATTTATTTCACCGTCTCAATGTTATTCGTATTCATTTGCCTAGCCTTAGGGAACGCAAAGAAGATATTCCACAGCTGAGCCAGCATTTTTTAACTCAAGCAGCTAATGAGCTAAGTGTGGAGGTTAAAACATTAAGTAAAAAGGCGAGTAACTTCCTTAACAGCTGCCACTGGCCTGGCAACGTTAGACAATTAGAAAATATTTGTCGTTTTTTAACCGTAATGGCAAGTGGTCAGGAAATTCTTATTGAAGATTTACCTAATGAATTAACAGAAAAAACAACGTCTTCAAAAAACGATTCTAATGCTTGGCAAGACTTATTGAGTACTTGGATGGACCAAGAATTAGCACAGGGAAAAGAGGCAATTCTAGATTACGCTCAAATTGAGTTTGAAAAGATAATGCTTGAACGAGCTTTAATATTTACTCAAGGTCATAAACAAGACGCAGCAAAGAAATTAGGCTGGGGTAGAAATACTTTAACGAGAAAGTTGAAAGAATTCGATAGCTAAGAAAAAAGATACTAACTTATAGCCTTTATTTTAAATGGTAACGGCTATAAGCACTTAGCTGCTACAGGTTTCGTCATCACATTGCTTGCAGCTATTACATAACTTAATGTTAATGAAATGGGCTGCAATAATAAGACTTGCACCACCAATAATAAAATACGGCTCTAATGCCGGAGAAAAATCGTGTTTAATCCAATATAAAGTCACGCCTAAATACAGTAAATAGAAAGGGTACAAACGTCTATGATAACGTTTAAAGCCAGAAAATAGTGCGATAGTACCAAGAGCCGCAGTCATAAGAAGAAAAACATGTTCCCAGGCGTGATCAGCTAGAAAGCTTAAACCAAGCAAAGGTAACATTGGCAATAAAATAGGTAATAAAATGCAATGTAATGCACATAAGGAGGTTGCTGTAATGCCTATTCTATCTAACATGATTATTCCGCGAATTTAGAGTAATTTACTTTTAACTGGCCAAGCTTGACCTTCAAAATGAGATAATATCACAATTGATATAATATAACATTAGTAAATTACCGCTAAGGATGCAAGCTTAAGGTTTTCCCTATAACGATGGGATTTGGTTCTACTAAGCAGCCCTACTATTAATCACTATTAACTACAAAGTAATGAGCTAACATATTTTTTAAATGCACAAGAAATTCATCATTACTTTTATCACTAATCAGGTGGGCAAGCTCCGCGCCTAGCGGGGTAAACTTATAAAATTGCAGACAAACATTCGATTTTTTTGCGGTTAACTTTAATGCTAAACCGTTATATGTAAATTGAAGAGAGTCATCCTTACTTAATAAGCTCGACTCACCTTCTTGCATATATATAAGATGATTTTCTGATAAAGCGAGTAGATCCGCATAGTTCAAACCATAGTGACTTAAGTTACAATATTGCTGTCGCTGCTTAGAGAAAAAATTGAACAGGCCAGGTTGTTGATAAGCACCAGTGACTAGCCGGATACTTTTTTTATTGGGATCTTTTATTGCTAATAAGCAAGCTTTCGCTAATAGTTTCGCATCATAAATACTCATATCTCGAAAAACTTGTAACGCCTTGAATGAAAAAGATCCAGGTTTAGTGAGTTCTCCCGCTAATATCTTTGCCCATAAATCTTGCATAGTCGGGTTACTTACTTCTTCAGATAACGCAATATAGCGGCTAAACCAGTCATGATCTGTTCTTTGCCCGATTTCAAAATCTGCACAATAACTAAGCGTTTTTTGCATAATATTTTCGATATTTTGCTGCTTGCGTAATTGGCTCAGTCTGGCTCGCTTCACGGTTCGATCTTCAATGAGCATTTGTTTTTCTTCAGGTAACAAAGCCCCATCAATAACAAACCTTTTAGCTAGCTTCAAAAATTGCTGAGAGACGCCGGCTTCTGTTGAGTTTTGAGTCGATTTATTACTCTTTACTATGGCAGTATCATCACCGTCTTTTTTAACATCTTTTTCAAGTATCACTACGTCTGATTTGTCTTTACTCACTGTATTACCTCCCTTTTCAATACCCTTAAAATAAGCAGAAATATTTCGCTTGATGCTTATACCCAAGCCTGCATCTTCAGGTGGTTTGGGTATAAACGTTTTAACACACTATGTCAAAAGCTAGGCTAACCATACATGATTAAATTCAATTTATTATAACCCAGTAAAATAAAACAAATAAAATATTACCAAACAGGTTTCATTATCCCGCCCAATGGTGTAAAAAAGTAGTACTGAGTTATAGTTAAGCTCAATACAATAAATTTCAACTTTAACTATTTATATTTCCAGATAATATGCTTAGTTATGAGGGCGGTATGCAAGTATCAGAAAATTCACATGATGACTTTTTATTCATCGATGATAGTGATGAAGACGAGATTTTAGCCTTTGGCAATAATGAAACTTGGCAAGTTCTAATTGTTGATGATGATCCAGAGATTCATTCAGTGACTCAATTAGCATTATCGGATCTTGTCGTATTAGGGCGCCGTCTTGAGTACTTACATGCTTATTCAGGTAAAGATGCCTGCCAACTAATTGAAAATAATGACGACATTGTTCTAGTACTACTCGACGTAGTTATGGAAACTGATGATGCCGGCTTAAATGTTGTCAAATATATAAGAGAAACATTACAGCGAAAAGATATCCGCATTGTTTTACGTACCGGACAACCTGGCTATGCTCCCGAAGAAAGTGTCATAAAAGAATATGATATTAATGATTATAAAACAAAGACCGAGCTAACTCGCCGAAAGTTAGTCACTACCGTTTTTGCAGCTATTCGCTCTTTCCAACAAATAGCTACCGTCAATGAGAACCGTCAAGGTCTTGAGAAAATAGTTTCTGGTGCTACTGAGTTATCGTCACAGCACTCTCTTTCTACCTATAGTCAAAGCGTTCTATCGCAATTAAGAACCCTCATAAGTGATGATCTATCTGCCGTTTTTTGCGCTAGAGGCCAAGGAATCATAGATAATATTGATGACTTGAGTTTTTATGTATTAGCACAAGTGGGCTTTGAAGATAACTTAATCAATCAAAAAATTGATACGTTACAAGATCACCAAGCAAGTAAACAAGTAAAAGCTTGCTTCTTACAGCAACAACATCAGTACCTCGATGAGAGCCTTAATCTTTATGTTGCTAAAGGTGATTACCGTGCAGTCATTCATGTCAAACTTTCTAGTCCGCTAACCGAAATCCAAACTCAGCTGTTGAACGTATTTTTATCTGGTGTCGCTGTAGGTTATGAAAATGTCCATTTATTTCAAAAACTCACCAACGCTGCTTACAGAGATTGGTTAACCAACTTACCAAATCGTCTAGAGTTTGTACGCTTACTTGATAGTTTCGCTCAAAATGAATGTAAAAATACGGTTGCAGCCTTAATTGATATCAATCATTTCAGTGATATCAATGATGCCTTAGGACAAGATATTGGCAATAAGTTGCTATCCGCAGTCGGTCAACGGATTCAAAGTATAGGTTCTGACTGTCAACTGGCACGGGTGGGTGCAGATGTTTTTGGCATTATTGGCCCTGCAGATTGTTTAACCCCTGAAAGTTTAATCGCTTTATTCCACCAGCCTTTTGCAGCAGGCGAACAACACCTCCCTATCAATGCTTGTTTTGGTTTATGTACTAAAGAACATGCTCAAAGCAGCGGTGTACAAGTATTAAATCAAATTAATATTGCTTTGAATATCGCCAAAAAGAATCGTTTAGAACATTTTGCTTATTATCACTCAGATATAGAAGATCAAATGCAATGGCGTCTAAACATGATTCGCCAACTGCGAAATGATTTTGCAAATAACTGTCTTGAACTTTGGTATCAACCACAATTATCATTAACTACAGGTAAAGTTATTGGTGCTGAGGCTTTACTACGCTGGCGTACTGCTGATGGTAAATTTGTTTCTCCTGCTGTTTTTATTCCTTTAGCCGAATATTCAGGGTTAATTATTGAAATCGGCGACTGGGTCATTAGTCAGGCATGCAAACAACTAAAAATATTAGAAAAAAACTTTTCTGACCTTAGTATTTCAGTCAATGTATCTATTCCACAATTTAGACAAGATAATTTTGTTGATAATATAATAAACACAATGACTCAGCACGGAATTAAGCCAAACAAACTTGAACTAGAAATTACTGAAAATATTTTAATGGATGAACCACAAATCATCATTGATGCGTTAACCAAGTTAAAAGCTCAAGGAATAAGCATAGCACTAGATGATTTTGGTACGGGGTTCTCTTCATTAAGTTACTTGCAAAAACTTCCTCTTGATCGCCTAAAAGTTGATCGCGCTTTTGTCACTGATATTAATAAAGAAGGTCAGTCTGTTATTGCTGAAACCATTATTAACTTAGGTCAAAAAATGCAACTTAAAGTTATTGCTGAAGGCATTGAAGAAATTGAACAGCAAGAGCGATTAATTGAATTAGGCTGTGATGAAGTGCAAGGTTTCTATTATGCTAAGCCAATGCCAGCAGAAGAGTTCATCAATTTTTTACATCAACAAAGTTAATTAGTCCAAATATAAATTGTAGCTTCACTCACAAACAATAAAACTTATGAAAGCACTCCCCTAAATATGGGTGGAGTGCTTTTTTATTTGCCTGTTATTAATCGCTATACAAAAAACAAACATACACACAATTAAAACACCCGTTTAAATTTATTGCATTTCATTTTTTTTCAAGGCACACTCAGTCAGCTATTATTAGTTATCTACGTTTTTTAGCGTGAGAAATGGCGCTAAAAAATCTAGATCAATCATCAAAACATCAACACCACTTTTAGGTGAAGGAGACAAAGCATGATATATCAAGGCAAGAGCCTTTCAGCCCAATTACTCGAAGACGGCATTGTAGAATTTAAGTTCGATGCTCAGGGATCAGTAAATAAGTTTGATCAAGCAACTTTTGAAGAATATAAAGCCGTAGTGGCCGCAATTAATAACTGCAGTGAAGCTAAAGGGGTAATCGTTACCTCAGGCAAATCAACATTTATTGTTGGTGCTGACATTACCGAATTTTTAGTTTCATTTAGCCAGCCAGAAGATACTTTAGCCTCTTGGGCAAAAAGTGCCTCAGACGTTTTTGACTCATTTGAAGATATTCAATTACCCACTATAGCTGCTATTAATGGCATCGCTTTAGGCGGTGGTTGTGAAATGACTCTAGCATGTGACTACCGAGTTGCTGCGACTAATGCCAGTATCGGGCTACCAGAAGTAAAACTAGGTTTGATGCCTGGTTTTGGTGGTACTGTAAGACTACCTCGACTTATTGGTTTTGATAATGCGGCAACGTGGATGTCAACAGGTAAAGCATTTAAACCAGCAGCAGCGCTAGCACAAGGAGTTCTTGATGCCGTTGTTGAGCCAGAAAATTTACACGCTGCTGCTATTAGCATGCTTAAATTAGCAATTAATGGAAAACTAGATTGGCGCGCCAAACGTCAGCCTAAACTCGAAAAATTAAATTTATCTGCAACAGAACTAGTCATGTCATCAACTACCTGTAAAGGTATGATTGCAGCGAAAGCAGGTAAGCATTACCCAGCACCAATGGTCATGATAAACACATTGATTGCGAGTGCTAATTTAGATCGCACTGGTGCAATGGCTGCGGAGAATGCCGGTTTTGCTAAATTAGCAAAAACTGATGCAGCAACAGCACAAATTGGTTTGTTTATGGCAGACCAAGTGATTAAAGGCAAGGCTAAAAAAGCAAGTAAACTTGCGACAAAAGCTGTCAATAAAGCAGCTGTCTTAGGTGCAGGTATTATGGGTGGTGGTATTGCCTACCAATCAGCTTATAAAGGCACGCCGATCATTATGAAAGATATTAATGATCAAGCACTTGATTTAGGCTTAACAACCGCTACGGGCATATTAACTAAACAAGTTGAACGTGGTCGTATGAATGCCAAGAAAATGGCTGGTGTGTTAAACAATATCACTCCATCATTAAGCTATGACAGTGTTAAAGATGTAGATATTGTTGTTGAAGCTGTTGTTGAAAATCCTAAAGTTAAAGGCATGGTTCTAGCTGAAGTTGAAGGTGTCATCAGTGAAGATGCTATTCTTACGTCAAATACTTCTACTATCTCAATTGATTTATTAGCACAGAGTGTAAAACGTCCACAAAACTTCTGTGGTATGCACTTTTTCAACCCTGTAAATAAGATGCCATTAGTAGAAGTTATTCGCGGTAAAGATACCTCAGATGAAACTGTTGCTGCCGTCGTTGCTTATGCAGCGAAAATGGGTAAGTCTCCGATTGTTGTTAATGATTGCCCTGGTTTTTATGTTAACCGTGTTTTATTTCCTTACTTTGCTGGCTTTAGTCAGTTAGTACTTGAAGGTGCCGACTTTACCGCTATTGATAAAGTAATGGAAAAACAATTTGGTTGGCCAATGGGCCCAGCATATCTACTTGATGTTGTTGGTGTTGATACTGCCGATCACTGTACAGGTGTTATGTCATCTGGTTTCCCTACGCGTATGAAAAAAATTGACAATGATCCCGTAAGTACTCTGTATGCTAATGATCGTTTAGGTCAAAAAAATGGCAAAGGCTTTTATGATCACATCAAAGATAAACGTGGTCGTCCTATGAAAGTTCCTGCTCCTGTTGCTTACGAATTACTTGGCCAACATTGCGCTGACAAGAAAGACTTCAGCAGCGAAGAGATTATTGCTCGTATGATGATCCCTATGGTTAATGAAGTGGTTCGTTGTCTAGAAGAAGGTGTAGTTGATACCGCGGCTGAAGCAGATATGGGCTTAATCTATGGTGTTGGTTTCCCACCATTTAGAGGTGGTGCAATTCGTTATTTAGAAACGCTTGGTTTAGATAACTTCATCGCAATGGCTGATAAGTATGCTGATTTAGGTGAAATTTATCATGTGACTGATGGCCTACGTGAAATGGCAAAATCAGGTAAATCTTACTTCACTACCGATGTTAAATTAGCTTAAGCCGAGGAGAATAAAATGAACGAAGTTGTAATTGTAGACTGCATACGAACTCCAATGGGTCGCTCTAAGGCCGGCGTTTTTCGCAATGTACGTGCTGAAGCATTATCAGCGCACTTAATGAAACAAATTTTAGTACGTAATCCCTCATTAAACCCAGAAGACATTGAAGATGTTATTTGGGGTTGTGTGAAGCAAACTAAAGAACAAGGTTTTAATATTGCACGTAATGCATCATTGCTTGCTGGTTTACCAAAATCTATTGGTGGCGTTACGGTTAACCGCTTATGTGGTTCTTCTATGGAAGCGTTGCATCAAGCAAGTACTAGCATTATGTCAGGACAGGGCGATGTATTCCTTATCGGCGGTGTTGAGCACATGGGTCACGTACCTATGATGTATGACGTTGATTTTGATCCTGCGCTGAATAAAAATATTGCCTTAGCTTCTGGAAATATGGGCTTAACTGCGGAGTTATTGGGCAAGCAACACGGCATTACGCGTGAAATGCAAGATGCTTTTGGTGCACGTTCGCATCAAAAAGCTCATGAAGCACACTTAGCTGGTCGTTGGGATAATGAAATTGTTGCAACGCAAGGTCATGACGCTTCAGGTGCACTAACGTTAGTTGAACATGATGAAGTAATTCGCCCTGAAACAACGGCAGAAAGCTTATCAGCATTACGTCCAGTGTTTGACCCAGTAAATGGAACGGTAACTGCTGGTACTTCATCAGCGTTATCAGATGGCGCTTCAGCAATGTTGGTTATGTCTGCTGATAAAGCGAAAGAATTAGGTTTAACTCCACGGGTTAAAATTCGTGGTATGGCCGTTGCTGGTTGCGATCCTGCTACTATGGGCTTTGGTCCTGTTCCTGCTACGAAGAAAGCATTAAAACGTGCTGGTTTATCTATTGCAGATATTGAGTTATTTGAATTCAATGAAGCTTTTGCTGCACAAGCATTGTCTTGTGTTCGCTCATTAAAAGTGGAAGATAAAATGGATCAGATTAACTTAAATGGCGGTGCTATTGCACTTGGTCATCCTTTAGGTTGCTCAGGTTCACGTATCTCAGGTACGCTGATTAACTTAATGGAAGGGCAAGATGTTAACATTGGTTTAGCTACTATGTGTATCGGCTTAGGTCAGGGTATCGCAACAGTATTTGAACGTGTGTAATATTTAATTACTGCCATAAAAAACCCAGCAACTGCTGGGTTTTTTATTTTATAAGTTTAATAGCTACTTAAGGAGAATTTCTTGCAGTGGCGGCACGACTTGCTTTTTACGGCTTAACACACCTTCTAACCAAACTTTACCATCTTTTGGTGTAACACCAAATGCTTGCTCAGCTAACGTATCGCTATCGCTCGCTATCAACAACTCTGAGCCTTCTTTCATGATATCAGTCAATAGTAGGAAAACACTATGACGTCCACCCTCAGCTTTTAGCTCAGCAATATCTGCATACAAGGCTTCTTTAATTTCATCAAAAACAGCTAAATCGATTACTTCAAGTTGACCAATCCCCACTTTCTGACCGTTCATATTGAAATCTTTAAAATCTCGTTTTACTAGATCTCGAATTGGAGTACCTTCAACTGCAGATTTTACTCTAAACATATCCATACCAAGTTCTTTAAAATCTTCAATACCTGCAATCTCAGCTAATGCTTCTACACATTTAATATCTGCAGTTGTACAGGTTGGTGATTTAAAAATAACGGTATCACTTAAAATGGCACATAACATTGCACCCGCAATATTTTTCGGGATCTCAACGTTATTAAAATCATACATCATCTTGATGATTGTATTCGTACAACCTACCGGGCGGACCCATATTTCAAGCGGTGTAGAAGTCGTTAAATCACCAAGCTTGTGATGATCAATAATACCTAAGATAGTCGCTTCATCAATATCATCAGGAGCAAGTTCAATATCACTGTGATCAACAATATAAACACCTTCACCAGCATAGCTGGTTTTTAGCTCTGGTTGTTCAAAGCCGAACTTGTCTAAGATAAACATAGTTTCAGGGGTAAGCTCACCTAAACGAGCAGGAACAGTTTCCTCGCCTAAAGTGGTTTTTAAATATGATAATGCGATAGCTGAACAGATAGAATCTGAATCAGGTATTTTGTGTCCTACAACGTAATTTGGCATAAAAGTGCTCTCCTTAAATTATTCCATTCTACCAAAATAACTATGGATTGTGTATGCTCATCACGCAGTGCTTACTGATATCTTATAACTTAAATAATCACCTGAACCAATATCACAATAACGTTTTAGCGTTACTGTGATATTGATGATACTTCCAAATTCAGGTTTCAGGATTTTAAGATTTTAAGATAACCTGGATATAAATTAAACCAATTGGGCTAATTTACGGTTTTAATGGAAAGCCCATTTTATCCACAAGGTTTAACCAAGGTATTCTCCAACCACCTTTTGCATCACAAGTATCTAATGCATACATAGTGATCTTGGCACCAATCCAACGAAATGGCTCGGGTGGGATCCAAGCAGGAACCGTTTTGGAAAACTCTAGATTGCGCTCAGGAATATCAACATCATCAACAATCGCTAAAGCAACACGAGAGGCAAAACGACTTGCAGTAACGCCAAAACCAGAATAACCGCCAGCATAAATCATTTTTCCACCGTGATAATACTGATAATGCACCGCCATTCTGGTTGTCAAAGCTATAGGCCCACTCCACGCATGCGATATTTTAATATCTTTTAATGCGGGTAGCGTTTTATATAACATGCCCACCAATTTAATAAATGGTTCTGGGGTTTTGTCATGCTCAGGATCGGTATTGTTATCGAAAAAGTAACCTAAACGACCACCGAATAAGACACGATTATCCTTGGTTAAACGCATGTAGTTTAGCTGCGTTCGTGTATCGTAAATACCTTGACGATTTTTCCAACCTAGCCCAGCAAGCTGCTCTTCAGTAAGTGGCTCAGTCATCACAATACGATCGCGAATGGCCGCTACCCGTGTACTGATTTTCTTTTTATGTTTAGTGAATGCGTTGGTCGCTAAAATAACTTTGTTTGCTGTAATACTGCCTTCTGGTGTATTAACAAAAACTTGTTGTCCTTGCGTTTTACTCGCCAGCATAGGTGTATTTTCATAAAACACTACACCGAGTTCTTTTGCCACGCGCTTTAAACCCCACGCCATTTTTGCCGGATGAATAGTGCCTGAGCGTTTTTTAGACCAAAGACCTCCCTCAAAGAGTGGAGACTTAATCTCTGCTTGTATTTGCTTTTTATCTAATAAATGAGCATCGTGACCAAATTTAATATATAGCTCATGTTCACCCTCAATATCATCAATACCATGTTTTCCTACGGCAACCGTTAATTCACCTGTCCATTCAATATCACAATCAATATTGTACTTTTCAATGGTGTCTCGAAATTGATCCATATTCTCTTTACCGAGACGCTCCAACTCTTCCATGTCCTTTTCAAATAAGCGGTTAGAGTTTTCCATGCCGTGCATTAACGAAGTAGATAAAATAGCACCTGGGCGACCTGATGCACCAATAGCAGCAGTATTGGCTTCTATAACAATGATTGCTCGCTCAGGGTTTTGTTCTTTGGCTTGTACCGCCGTCCACAAGCCAGTAAATCCGCTACCTACAATCAATAAATCTGTGGTAATCGCTGTTGTGAGCTTAGCTTCGGCAGCTGGACGAGCTGGGTTGTCTAACCAAAATGGGGTGAATTTCGTATTTGCTAATGCTAGTTTCGCTTGGTCTTGCACAGTACTAACTCCTATCTAATATTATATTGGTGTGAGTAACTGTTATAAAGTAAGCTATTTATAAAAGTCTTACTTTTATAAATATTCCTCGTACACACCATCTCTAGTTGTAGTACTAAGTTAACCTGATGAGAGTTTTTAGATACCCCCTAAAAGGTAGCTACTGAATTTATTTGGTAGGAGTTATTGTCATTGTTCTTCAACATAAATAGATAAATGGTCGACATCTTTTTCTAGTGAGTCTGATTGCAAGATATCAATAAATAGCGCTAATAGCTCAGACTGGCTTGATAAAAATGTTTTACCATAGATATTTTTTTTATGCATTTTTACAGTTTCGTAGCCAATAGACATAATGGTGCCAATCGCTTTAGTAGAGTGGCCTTGGAGTAACAATTGGCACACCTGATACTCTTTCTTTGTTAGGATATCTTTGCCGAAATTAAGCAAGGCATTTTCAACATTTGAATGGGTAATTTCGCTGTTTTCACCCATCATAGCTAAGTGACTATTACATAGGTTTTGAATGGGGGTAACTAGCTGTTTAAACTTTGTTTTATCTGTAGACGAGAACTTATCGGTATTGCCAAAGCGAGAGATATCGAGGTGTAAACAATTATCCTCATCTATCGGGAATAGATAACCGACTTCATCAGTCAGTGATAAAAAATTAAAGTAAGAACTGTAACTACTTGAAAACTCATCCGGCGCAATTTCATCGAGAGAATAAAAGCCATCCTTGCCTTTATCAGCAAAGAGTCGGTAGAAGGGATCTAGTACATATAAACGTGTTAAATAGCGCCAAGACTCCTCACCATACAACCTATTTTTTTTACCATCATTTCCATATCGATAATGTAACTGTGCATCTGCAGACTTATGGAATTGCAAAATAAGTAGCTCGTCAAAATCAAAAGTGACTTTAAAAAAGTCTTTCAATTTAGAATAAAAGTGCTCTGTACCTACATGCTGAGTTAGCTCAATTAGCGCTAAACTATATTTATCTAATTTCATAAAATGACCGCACTTAACAAAAGTTCCTATTTAATAATAGTAAACTTTGAAATACAAACAAAACAGCGACTCAAAAGAGTCGCTGTTTCAAAAGATTACAACGCTTATACCAATCGGATTAATTTATCGGTTACGCTGTAGATGCTTTCATTTTTTTCGTACCGCGATAAGTAACGACTTCACCCAAAATGATGACACCAAGCGCACCCCATAATACTTCCCAAGCCACGCCTTCACCTGGTGTATAAATAAATAAGGTTATCGTCACCATTAATATCGCAGCACAAAGATAGGCACACGCTTTTACAAATCTAGGGCTACCTGGAAATCTAAAAGTACCATCCTCTGCAATTTTGCCATTAACACCAATATGCTTTTCACGAATTTTGACAAATGCTGTACACACAGCAACGTAAGGCAACATGAAAATAACACCACTAAAAGCAAATAAAGACCAGAATAAATCTTCGTTATTACCCGCCATCACACCATATAAAATCAGTAATACTGATGCAGAAATACCGAGTAAGATTGACGCACCTACCGGTGTACCATGCTTTGATTCAACCGCAAATAATGCCGGTAACTCTTCATCAATAGCCGCTTCTGCTGCTGCACGGTTAGCACCCATTGCCCAAGTTGCACCATTTGAAAAGAAAGTATAAAGCGCACCAACACCAAGAATAACAACAAAAGCATCACCCAACGGACTACCGCCGAAAAACTGACCTAAGGTATCCATCAAACCATCAACTACATCCACTTTATCAGCAGGTTGTGCAATTAAAATAGCAGTAGTTGCTAAGATATAAGCACCAACAACCACAGCAATTGATGAGAAAACAGCTTTAGGTAAATCTTTACGAGGGTCTTTCATTTCAGCACTACTTGCACTGGCTAATTCAAAACCGAGCATACCGTAAACAACAGCAGGTAAATATTGTAAGCTCAAACCGCCATTTTCTGTGCTTGGGATCATCGTCGCTAAGGTAAATTCATTGGCAATACCGTGCTCCATGCCATACAAGATGCCACCGATAATTAATAAGGCAAAAATAATTAACTTGATCGCTGCACCAATATTTGGGATCCACTTACCAACATTTAAGGCAACAATATTAACAAAAACCACTACCCATATAAGTACCACACCCATGATAATTTGTGCCGTTAGCGACATATCGGGCATGAATATTTGCGAGAATACTCCCGCAAAAAGAATAAAGATAGCAGGCACCCACACCGCAACATTAGACCAGTAATACCAGCTAATTCGTGATGCCATTTTTTGGCCGTAGGCTCTTTTTACCCAAGCATATATACCGCCCTGCTCAGGATAAGCGGATCCAAGTTCAGTACTGATAGCACCGAAAGGTACTAAGAAAAAGATAGTCAGTATTACCCACCAAAATATAACTGTTGGACCCATTACGGCCCCAGCAGCCAAGGTATCTAGTAATAATACGGCTGAAATACAGAATAAAAATATATCCCTTTTTCCAAGCGTTTTCTCATGTAAATGTAGTTCACTCATACTTTCCCCTAAGTTATAATTATAGACTGCACTTCAATAAACTCGCGTAATCCCTCAATACCCCATTCACGACCATTTCCTGACTGTTTAAAGCCACCAAACGGTGCATGAGAATTGAAATAAGTGCCTTGAATATAACTTTGTCCAGCACGGATTTTACGAGCTATTTGTAATGCAGCATTTGCATCTTTTGCAAAAACACCAGATGACAACCCAAAGACAGTATCATTGGCAATTTTAATTGCTTCTTGTTCGTCTGAATAAGGGATCATACATAACACAGGTCCGAAGATTTCTTCTTGTGCTATGGTCATGTCATTGGTGACATTGGTAAAAACAGTTGGCATTACATAAGCACCTTGTTGTAATCGAGCGGGAATTTCTGGTCCACCGGTTACAAGTTCAGCACCTTCTTTAATACCAATATTGATATAGTCTAAAACTCTTTTTTGTTGTAAGGACGAGCTCAAAGGCCCCATGGTAACGTTTTCGTCTTGTGGGTCACCAACCACATTTTCTTCTGCTACAGCTTTGGCGATCACAATCGCCTGCTGATAAAGCGATTCAGGTACTAACATACGAGTTAATGCACAGCATGTTTGACCCGAGTTAATCATGACATCTTCAACGCCATATCGAACAGCTGCCGCTAAATCTGCATCTTCAGTGATAATAAACGGAGATTTACCACCAAGTTCCTGACAAACACGTTTAACGGTTGTTGATGCTGCTTGAGCAACTTTAATGCCCGCTCCTGTAGAGCCTGTAAACGAAACCATATCAACGTCAGGGTGTGAACATAAATGCTCACCAATTTTGAAACCATAACCGGTAATAACGTTAAATACGCCAGCAGGTACGCCAACTTTGTCAAAGATTTCAGCCAAAATTAGGTCTTGTAAAGGCGTTTGCTCTGCGGGTTTAGCAACAATAGTACAACCGGTTGCTAATGCTGGGCCTATCTTCCCAACGAGTTGAGATAATGGGTAATTCCACGGGTTTATTAAAACACAAACACCGACAGCAGAATGACATTGCATCACGCCATGTTCCGTTGATGATTCATCAACATAAGACGTCATGTCTGCATAACCTCTAAAGGCGTCGATAGCGCCTTGCACTTGAATATCAAAAGAAAGATGTTTAGGACAGCCCATAGAAGTAGTTATAGCGCTCGCTAAATCATCTAGTCTGTTTTGCATTTCATCAGCAATAGCTACGATTAACAGACTTCGCTCTGCTGGTGTTGTTGCTGACCACTGTGCAAATGCCTGTTTCGCTGCTGCTATTGCCTTATCAACATCTTCAATTGATGCACTAGGTGTTTTAGCACAAAGTTCTGAGTTAGCCGGATTGATCACATCAATGGTGTCTTCAGTGTTTGGCAATTGCCAGTCACCATCAATATAGAGCTTGTTATATGTATACATTTTTTGATCCCGCTATAAAAATAATAACTTAGACTATGCTAGCCCTATCAAGTTAAGTACCCCCTTTAGGGGAGTACACAAACCAAACCATTTAAAACTCTGTTCACAACTGTATAAATAACGAACTTATTTCATTGTTAAGTAATAAGTTATTAAAATCAGGGCGCAATTTTCTTTACTGCATTTTTTATACGGCGACTAAACATCCAGACGCTAATAAGTACAACTGGCATCAACAATGTCAATGCCACTTCTCTATCAAAGGTATAACCAAGGCTACTGCTGGCATCCAATAAATACTTACACAGTGCCAGTATGTAATAGGTCATAATAATTACTGAAAGCCCTTCAACCGTTTGTTGTAAATTGAATTGCATCTGCGCTCTTTTATCCATTGATGTCAGCAAGGCTTGATTTTGTGCTTCAATAGCCATATCAATACGGGTGCGTAAAAAGTCACTGGCGCGATCGACTCGACTCGATAAATCATCAAGCCTGCGCTTTGCCGCAAGTACGGTTCGATAAGCGGGAGATAATCGTCTGTCGATAAAGGCACTAAAAGTCTGTAATTCATTAATGTCTTTTTCTTCTAATTCAGCCAACCGACTTCTCACCATTTCATAGTAAGCACTGCCTGCATCAAAGCGATAACGCGAGCTAGCGATAATTTCAGCAATATTGGCTGCCATTGATGACAACTCAGCCAATTGTTGCTGCTCATCATTCGACGACTTAATATCTTTTTGCTTCTTGAGCAACATGGCCAATTGCGATTCCATTTTACTGACTTTGGCACTCACTTGCTGTGCAAGCGGAAAAGCCAACAAGGTCATATTTCGATAGGCTTCAATCTCTAACAATGCTCTAAGCACGCGGCCACTTTGACATTCATTCAAGCTAGAATTAACCAATAATATTCGATTAAAGTTATCCTCATGTAATCGTAATGCGCTGAGTATAATAGCCTCGCCATTATGTAACTCAGAGCCCATTAAGCGTTGGCCCTCAAAATATTGACGTAAATGATCTCTTTCTAAGGTCACGCTATCTTCACTTAACGCATCAATATGCACGGCGGCAATTAACTCACCCGATATCCCCTCAAGCCAATCAATGGGTACTAGCGCTACCGGTGGGCAATCAAAGGGTTTTAATCCGCTGTCATGTATTAAAAAGGTATAACTACTAAATTCAGTATGACGCTCCCACCTAATTTCATATTCGCCCATTTTTTGGTAAAAACACGAAGCATTGGCTAAGGGGGGATTGACGCTATATCGATGACATAACGCATGTAGGTGTGCTAATTCGATGGCTTGGCTATCGCCCTCTTGATGAAGAAAGCAAACTTGTGAAACGCGAAGAGGCACATTTGAAACGGGAAAAGGTCTAGCATGTAAATCGGCATAACTTTGACCGAAGTAAGCATGCTTATTCAGTTGGCCATACGCTTTATGATTCGGTTGAATCAAAGCGTTAGCTTTGCCTATCCCCTGCTTTTCCGGACTCTCATTCGCAGTAAAAAGTTTCAATCTACTTCCTCTTATTTTCGTCACTTAGCTTAACTACTTCAGATCCAAGTCATCTTGGCTATATACAAAGTTAAACCAATTACTTAATAAGCGGACGCGCTCATTAACCGTTTTAGTTGACCACAGTTATCTGCGCTGTAATCTGTTTTTATCTATTGAATAACAATTTTAGCCCATGTTAAATACAAAACAATGAACGTTAAGTTTTACACTTATCAAACTTAATAGATTTTTTTGCACGCACTATCACGAATAGAAAAACTTTTCGATGAGTGTGAATTACGGTTAAGGAGTACTTTAATATGGGTAGATAAACATCGTGGACTTACTAATGCGGCATTACAGTACTAACGCGTGTAATCCCCCCGTTCGGGTATTTATTAATCAAGTGACTTCTGAAATAGTAATAAGCTAATACTACACATTACGACAATAGGTAGAGTGATTATGAATAAGCATAACGAAGCAAAAACCTCTCAGGTGTCAAACACAACAAGTAATGAAGAGAACTTCTCTCATGAAGCTACTTTTAACTCTGATGCTGAATTCAGCAGTAACTTTGCTGTTAACTTACTGAAAAATCGCTTATATGCAGATCAAGAAGCAAATAACTGTTACGTGCTCGGCTACAATTAATCGCCACTCAAGATAAAAACCCCTATCCATTTATCCGCATTACTGAGTCAGTGTTATACATAGCACTGAACAGTGCGTTATCCAATACATCCCAGCCAACAGGTCAAACAGTGCTTTTGTGTAACCTGTATAAACAAGTCGATAAGAAACAATAAAAAAGGCGTATACCGTGAGGTATACGCCTTTCCTTTTGTTGTATCACTATTGGTATTTATCTACGAATACAATCTGGAAAGCTACAAAGCATTTCAAAAATAAGATTTGCCGCTAATAATGAGGTATTACCTGAGGTATCGTAGGGTGGTGATACTTCAACTAAGTCAGCACCAATAAGATTAGTACCGTACATACCACGAATGATCTCTAAGGCTTGTGGTGAGGTTAATCCCGCTGGCTCCGGTGTTCCAGTTCCTGGCGCAAATGCTGGATCAATACCATCAATATCAAAGGTTAAGTAAGTCGGCGTATCTTCACCAATAACCTCACGCACCTCTTCCATTAAGGGCACTAATGATTTCAACCAACATTCTTCAGCCTGTACAACTCTCACTCCTCGGTCTACCGCCCATTGAAAATCACCAGCACTATAACCGGTTGCACGTTGACCAATTTGAATCATTTTTTTCGGGTCAACTAAGCCTTCTTCAATAGCGCGTCTGAAAATAGTACCGTGGCACTCTTTTTCACCAAACATAGAATCATTAATATCCGCATGGGCATCAACATGAACTAATGCCATCATGCCGTGCTTTTTATGTAAGGCTCGCAAGATTGGCAAACTGATAGTGTGATCGCCACCAACAGTCACTGGCTTAATATTACTCGCCATAATAGTATCGTAATGCGCTTCAATAATTCGTATAGAGTCAGCAAGATTGAATGTATTTATTGGCGCATCACCAATGTCTGCAATTTGGAAGCTATCAAATGGCGCAGCTTTGGTATACATACCATAAGGGCGTACTAAGACTGATTCATTGCGAACTGAACGAGGGCCAAAGCGTGTGCCACTTCGGTTACTCGCGCCAATATCCAGTGGCACACCAACAATACCTATATCTAAGTCGTTGCTTATTTCACTGCTTGGTAAGCGAAACATAGTGCCTGGACCACCAAAACGTGGCATTTGATTACCGCCTAATGGCTGATTGAAATTATTATCTGTCATACCCTAACCCTCATAAGTGTAATCTTTGCTTGTACACCTAATATTGTAAATTTAGCCTTGCTCTTTATAGTTCATTTATGAGCACGCTCTAATGCCTACAATGAATGTAGCAACTTAACGGTCTTTTGGTTATACCCAAAAGAGGGTGAAAAAGTCTTTTTATTGCATTATTTATGGGATTTCAACGACAATTGGTGCTGACGGTAAAAAAGGTGTAATAAAAAGAGGGTTAAAGGAAATCAAAAGATCTCTCGCAAATGAGTAGTCAACGGCAAACCACAAGCTC
>MAAB01029638.1_pt1 | contig 37050 bp, 37 predicted proteins | sample 1115991 | NCBI WGS metagenome assembly MAAB01 (sample SAMN04961124, study PRJNA320927) | seawater metagenome | isolation source: sample BD02T18 sea water enriched with oil for 18 days | place: USA:Gulf of Mexico | collected 2013-07-27
TCAGGAAATGAATTACAAACCGTTAAATCAACGCTTAAAAATTGAGAAAAATGATGCAAGATGATGAATTACAGCAGTGGCAAGAGCATACGAACGACCTAGTGAATGCTCTAATTGAAGACGGTACTAATGAAGAAGTACATCACACGATTGAACATCACTTTTCTAGTGTCGATTTTGAAGTTTTAGAAAAAGCAGCCATTGCCGCTTTTAAAATGGGCTTGGAAATAGAAGACCCAGAAGAAGCTGAACTAGAAAACGGAGATAAAGTTTTTGCCTTCGATATTATTACCGAGCAACCACTTGATGAAACTATTATTTTTGCCGAAACAAAAACCATGTTCGAGTTAGCGAAACAATGCAAAATTGATTATGATGGCTGGGGCACTTATTTCGAAGAATAGCGTATCAATACAACGAGTAAGGAATTGGAATAGAATATGGAATGGATAAAAACAATATTTAACCCTGCTACATTAGCTTTATTAATACCTATACTGGCTATTGTAGGCGTATTTGCTGTTGTGGCACTAAAGTCTCACCATAAGCACCAAGAGCGTTTAGAAAAAATTAAGCATGGTATTGACCCTGATAATTAAGAAAATTCAGTAATGTTTTGCTACGGATTAAATGAAAAAAGCAAAGTCAGATGACTTTGCTTTTTTATTGCGGCGATTAAACCGTTTTAGTTGTATCTTATTTAGTCACTGATAACTTCTTTCGACGAGACGCAAATAAACCTGCAGCAGCTAAACCCAACAGATCGCATCAAAGGCAAAGCGGTCCAATATCGAGACTTATCCTAACTCACCAGAAGAAAATGCTGGCCCCATAATGCCAATACTTATGTTATCTTTGGCGAGACCCTCAGCATTAATACAAATGAAAGAGGGCCTTCTTATGATAAATAGAAAGTTAATCTTCTATTTTATTACCGTTTCTATCAAGTAATGTTACTGCTCCCAAGTTTAGCTCTTTAAGTCTAGCTAGTTGGGTCTTCGCATCGCCAACAATTAAATAGGTCATTTTATCAGGGTTTATGTATGTTGAGATTGCTTGCTTTGCCTCAGGTAATGTTAATTCTGTTAATATAACCTGTTGCTGTTCAACATAATTATTAGCGAGATTAAAGCTACTAATATTTTGTAAAACGCCCATTAAGTCGTTAGTGGTTTCAAAAGAACGTGCATCCGATTTTTCAAGTACCGATTTAGTGCCTTCTAGCGCAGCTTGATTAAAGTTATCACCATAGCTACCTAATATGTCACGGAAGGTTTGTAATGACTCTAAAGTCACGTTTGAGCGAACACTTGAGCTTGCCGTAAACGTACCTCCTGCATTTTGGCGTGTAACTCTAGAATATGCTCCGTAGGTGTAGCCTTTTTCTAAACGTAGTATTTGAAACAACAAGCCAGAAAAGCTACCACCAAGTTGATGGTTCACCGCAAAAGTCGAGTAAAAATTATCATCATTTGCAACCATTGCCCTATTGCCAATGCGGATAAAAGACTGCTTAGCGCCAGGAACATCGACAAAGTAAAGTTCAGGGGCATCAAGTTGTGTTACTGATTGGGCTTTTGGAAGTTCTACATTTCCATTTTTCCAGTTGTCTTCTAACGATGTGGTCGTTGCTAATATTTGAGCTTGAGTCACATTACCTGCAACATGAACGGTTGCTAAGTTAGCGACAATATTACGATTGTAATAGTCTTTAACATCATCAAGGGTAATTGTGTTTACATTGTCAGCCGTTCCCGTTACTGAGGTCGCTAGCTTACTATCAGCGCCGTATAATAACTTTGCGTACACATTTGCAGCAATAGCGCCTGGATTAGCATTGGCTTGCTGAATATAAGCTAATGTTTCTTGTTTAATACGTGCCCATTGGCTTTCATCCCAACGAGGCTCTAAAAGAACTTCTTGAGCGAGCGACATAACTTGCGAAAAATTTGACGACAAGGTGCTGCCTGTTAGTGTGATGTATTCATCGCTAGCGATAAATCTAAGTGATGCGCCTAGCTCGCCTAAGGCATTTTCTAGTTGTTGTGGTGTTTTATTTTTTGTACCTTCCATCATGATACTAGTTAATAAATTAGCGACGCCGTCTTTGCCATCAGGATCTAAAGTATGACCGCCCATTACACGAATTGAAAATGAAACTAAAGGTAGTTCATTATGTTCAATACTAAGGACTTTAATACCATTTTCTAATGCTGCTTCTGATACTTTCGGTAACTGTACGGTTACTTTCTTACCATCAGATGGCATTACTGAACGATCAAATGATGACTTTTCCGGAGCAATCGAGGTAAGCTTTTCAACCAAGTTGGTTCCTTGCTCTGCCATTGTTTTCTCAGCACCTTGAATGATTTTTTCTTCAACTACGTTGGCTTTTATTGCCCCCGTTAATGCTAGTTCACTTTGCCCTTTAGGTACAAAACTGGTCGCAATGTAGTTTTTACCGTGAATATATTTGTAGAAAACACGAGTAATATCACTACGAGTTACTTTACGGTATTGCTCAATTTCTTTGGTGATAAAACTAGGATCACCATTAAACTCTGTGTGCTGGGCAATCGCTGCCGCTTTATCAAAAACACTCGTTAGGCCATTATAAAACTCGGTTTCTCTACGGGTCATAATGCGAGCTAATTGTTGGTCGGTAAAACCATTTGTCGCAAACTTAGCAAGAGCACTATCAATGCTGGTTTTTACATTATCTAATGCAACGTTATTAAACGCTCTTACCTTAATGGTGAAAACACCGGCAAGCTCTGAACTAGAGTTATACGCTGAAGCCTGTGGTGCTAATTTGTCTTGCTCAATAATCGCTTGGTTAAACGGACTGTCTTTACCGTCACTTAATAAGTCAGCAAGTAGATCAAGCGCATAAGAGTCAGCACTGTAATGCTCAATGGTAGGAAAGCTTAAGGTAAGTTCAGGTAAACTCGCAAAGTTATCTTCGTGGTACAAAGAAACACTTTTTTCTATGGCTACCGGCATAGGTGGTAAAGGTGTTACGTCACCCCTTGGCTGTAGTTCGGCAAAATATTTTTCTACCCATGCTGTTGCTTGACTGTTTTCAAAATCGCCAGCAATAACTAACGTGGCATTATTAACGCCATACCATTGTTGATAAAATTCACGAACGTCTGCTAATGTAGCATTTTGTAAATCATCTAAACTGCCGATCACTGACCAACTATAAGGATGCCCTTCAGGATATAGTGCTTCTAAAGTAACTAATTCGGTATGACCGTATGGACGATTATCAATGCTTTGGCGTTTTTCGTTTTTGACAACTTGCTTTTCATTTTCTAAGCCCGCTTGAGTTACGGTGTTAATGAAGTATGCCATGCGGTCGGATTCCATCCATAATACTTTCTCTAAACCGTCACTAGGCACTACTTCATAGTAAATTGTGCCGTCTTGCCAAGTTCCACCATTTAAAATCCCCCCCATATTACCAATATTTTTAATAAAGTTACCGGCACCAACATTTTCGGAGTTTTGGAATAGCATATGTTCGAAGAAATGTGCAAAGCCAGTTTTACCTAACTTTTCACGATTCGAGCCAACATGGTATTGAATAGCAACAGAAACAACAGGATCAGACTTATCTTGATGAAGTACTACTTTTAGACCGTTAGGCAATTGATATTGCTTTAGGGCTAAGGTAATCGCTTTAGTTTTTTGGTCAGTACTTTGTGTTGAAGGTGATTGCTCTGTATTTTGTGATGTTGATACTCCACAACTTTGCATAGCCAGGGCTAATGCACTAACGGCAAATATTTTTGTAAATTGTTTCATTGAGGCACCTGTTGATAATTAACTTATTTTTAACATGAGAATTTATAGATAAAGTTCTGCAAATACAAGCAAAGGCGAGATATTGAATTTTAGCAAACAAGCATTTAGATTTAATTACAGAAAATAGCTCAACTCACTGATTCTCATGCTAATTATTTAATATGTTGAAAGTGTTACATATTAGTAATTGGGAAAAATCCAAAATTAATGAATAAATGTAAAGTAAAGGTGACTCACCCTGGCAGTGAAATTTTGCACTTGGCTTATGGAATAAAAAAAAGAGTGCTAATAAGCACTCTTTTATTAAGTCTGATTATTTGCTATTGACTAAAAACGGTATTCAGCACCCACGTAGTAATAAGCACCATTAAAACCAAAAGGTGCTGAGCGACGAGAATAAGTAAATACTCCAGGGCTACTCACAACAACATTACCACTGGCATCAACGATAGTCCCTGAACGAGAATTACCAATTTCATTTTTGTCCGGATAAACATCAAAGATGTTATTCCCACCAAAGTTGAAAGATAATTCATCGTTAAACTGATAGTTAATACGTAAATCAGTTAATACTTCTGCACCGTATGTTTGCTTGTCGCCATCAAGAACTGTGTATTCACCGAAACGATTAAATGCAAGATTAACGGTAAAGTTACCTATTTTATATAGGCCACTAACACTGATACGATCTTGTGGTTGCCATTCTTCAATAATAGAGATAGCTTGCTCAGAAAAAACATCGTCGGGAGAAATTGTACCTAATGCACTATTTGGAGGAGTATAAGTATCAGTAACCTCTGTTTCTGTGAAGTTTGCAGCAAAGGTTAAGTCTAAATCACCACTCATGAATTCAGTTTTCCATGTGGCAATAATATCAACACCCGTAGTTTCAGTATCTGCACCATTTAAAAAGAATTGGCCTGCAGCCGCTCCTGAAGAGGTAAGTGCAGCATCAAGTGCCGGCGACAAACCTTTCTTTAATGAGTTACTGAGTACAATACGATCTTCAATATCGATTGAATAAAAATCAACCGTTAAGTGAACATCATCAGTAATCTCAATAACGGAACCAATACTAAAGTTAGTAGACTCTTCTTCCTTTAATTCTGGAATGCCAATCGCTTGCGCTAATACACTGTCATTACGGAAGGTACCCACTTGCACAGCGATTTGATCGCCGCCATTCGGATTCGTTTGAAATTGCGTACTGATGTTGTCAGTATAAAGTTGTTGCATTGATGGGGCTCTAAAGCCTGTACTCATTGCACCACGTAATGCGATTTCATCAGTAATAGACCAATTAGCCGCTAGTTTGAAGTTAGTACTGTCACCAAAGCCATCGTAGTCATCGTAACGCATTGCTGCGCTAACTATTAGGTCATCAGTGATTTCTGCTTCACCATCTAAGTAAAACGAAATAACATCACGAGATTCATCAACTGCCTGCATTGGTGCTGTTCCGCCAAATCCTTGCGTGCCTGCGCTACGATCAGTCGCGTATAAACTGTTGCCAACGCTATCGGTATCATAATCACGGTATGAATATTCATCTCCTGCTGTAACTCTAAACTCATCTGTGCGTAGTTCTGCACCCATAGCTAAAGAGACCCAATCAAATGTTTTGGTGTAATCAATATTGATGGTTTGTAGGGTGAGTTCTAGGCCGTAAGCAAAAGCTTCGCGTGGAATCGAACTGCGAATTTCATCTGCGGACAATTCTGATGTGTAGATAAGTGAGTTTGCATACGACGAATTAATAGTGTCGCTGGTGGTATAATCAATATTATTTTCACCGTAGGTATAGGATAAGTCTAATGATGAATCATTATCAAACTCTGTTTTATAGCCAAAGTTATAAGAAATATCTTTGATTTCGGTATTTATTTTTGGCAAAAATCCAGCAGGAATTGTGGCATCACCATCTTGTAATTGAGCGTTACCGCCGCCGTTGGCATTATGGCGGAAAAATGCAGCTGACTCATTATCACGGCTTGAATAGGTAAGAAAACCATATAACTCTCCATCTGCAAGATCATAGCCGGCATTAAGCATTAATCCTATTTGCTCGGATTCTGCATCACCTATGCGGAACGTTTCACGTGATGCAGTTGCTTCGCGTGGATCACCTAATAAATAATCACCATTATCGAGTTCAGTACATCCTGAAAATTGACACGAACCATGTAGACCAGCCCGATTAGTGGTACCACGATCTCGAATATTTAAAGTGGTACTTAAGAAACCGTTATCGCCTAAAGCGAAACCTTTTGAAATATCGATATTAGTGGTTTCACCATCGCCTTCTGAATATTCACCATAAGAAACAGCAACTTTACCGCCTTCAGTATCATCTTTAAGAATAATGTTGATAACACCCGCTATTGCGTCAGAACCATATTGAGCAGCTGCGCCGTCTCGTAGTACTTCAATACGTTTTATTGATGAAGCCGGAATCGCATTCATGTCGGTACCTGCAGTACCTCGACCAACCGATGTATTTATATGAATTAAACTTGCTTGATGGCGGCGCTTACCATTAATTAAGACTAATGTTTGGTCTGGACCTAAACCACGCAATGTCGCTGGGCGTAAGGCATCACTACCATCGCTAATAGATGAACTAGAAAAGTTAAAAGAAGGGGCTATGGCTTGTAGCATTCGACCCACTTCGGTTTGTCCGGTATTTAATAAAGCTTCTGCTGATAAAATATCAACAGGCACGGGTAAGTCTGCAGCTGTACGGCCTGAAACACGACTACCTATTATAGATATTTGTTCGATTTCTTTTTCGGTGGCTTGAGCGGGTTCTTGGGCTAAAGCTGTTTGGCTCGCTGCGCCTAACATAAGCGGAAGAAGAGCCGCTGTGAGAGTTTTACTTTTGTTCATTGTTATTTCACTCCTGAGATGTTTTTTTAGTTTTATGCTCAGCTGACCAGAGTTATCAATAACAGCAATTAAGCCGGAATTTTTTAAAAGTTTTTTTAATCCGTCTTTCACCGAAAATGTACCTTGTAATGCATTTGCATCATGCTCTTTTGCAAGGTCATAGGAAAATAAAATAGTTTTATTCGCCTGCAATGCAAATGAGACTAAGGCTTTATCAGCTCGCTGTTTCTCAATATCAAAGGTATTCACGTTTTCGGCGACAGTGACAGTCGTAAACAAAATACAGACGCAACCAAGTAGTTTTGCGTTTGTTAACGACGATGACGCTAAAAACAGATAATGACAAAATAACTTTTGCCAACCTTGCAGGGTTAATAAACAGCTCAGAATGAAATTTCCTCTATATTTTTTTATAAAATATATAGTGAGGTAAAAAAGCAGGAAATACTAGAGTAGAATAGTGAATATTTTCATCGTAATTGATACGTTTTATTAATGAATGCTTGAGGAGGCATTCATTAATAAAAGCAGTTGCTTAAGGGGATGTATTTGCCGTTAAACGAATCGTGTTATTGGGAAGCTTCTCAAAATTGATATTAAAGTTACTGTTTAAGGATTTAAGCAGACCATCAATATCATTCGCTTTAAAGTATCCTGCCACTTTAATTTTTGCTAATTCAGGGCTAGAAATCTCAAATTCAGCAGTCGTATAACGGCTAACTTCTGTTAAAGCCTGCACTAAAGGGTCACCATCAAAGACTAACATACCCTGCTGCCAAGCAAGTTCTCGTTGAATTTGTTCGAAAGACGCTTTTTCAGCTGCGGGCTTTATGCTTTCGGTAATTATCGATTTTTCACCTGATACCACGAGCAAACCAGGCAGTTTTTCTTCTGTTAGTGTGGTTAAGATTTTTGAAATATCAGCTATGGGTTCGTTTGATTTAGTGACTAGTACTCGGCCTTCTGTAACCACAAGTTCCATTGCTTTATCTGTGTCTTTTTGGACATTAAAAATAGTACCTAAAGCCGTGAATGACTGTTTACCCGCGGTCACGATAAAAGGTCTACTTTTATCTTTTGCTACATCGAAACGAGCTTCTCCTCTGACTAAGGTTAATAAACGCTGTTGTTTCGAATAACTTACTTGTACTAAAGTATTGGTATTTAATTTAATTCTTGAGCCGTCAGTAAGGGTGAAGCGCGTTTGCTGGCCAACATTGGTTTTTAAGGTTTTTAGCTCAACAAATTGTTGCTCGTTTTCTATGCTTGAAAAAGGCTTGCCACTAAAATAAAAGCTACTAGAAAATAACATGATAAACGTAATACTTGCGGCAAGTGCATATTTCACAAAAGAGTTATTTTTTCGAGTGCTTGTGTTTTCCAAAGGAAATAATGCACTTAACTCATTAAGTACGCTTAAATCATCCCAAAGTGCCGCGAGAGAAAATACTGAGCTGCGATGAAAGTCACTTTGCTGCATCCATGCTTGAAATTGATCTTTTTCATTTTTTGAAAGACCACGATCCATCTTGCTTACCCATAAACTGGCTTGCTCTTGAATGTCATCTTTACTGGTAAATGGGCTAACTTTTGTCATACGATATATTTACTTAAGTCTAATTTAATTATTTACAGAGTGTTTTTTACACTCGTTTTCACTGTTTTGACCACTGTTGTTTTCAATACGTTCCATATATTGTGCACATTTCAACAAGCCTTTAGCAACATGCTTCTCAACGGTACTTTCACTAAGTTGTAAAAAGTGGGCAATTTCTTTTTGGCTAAAGCCATAAACTTTTTTCAAAATGAAGGTTTTACGAACAATATCTGTAAGTTGCTCGGTCGCGCGACAAAATAACAAAAAGCGTTCTTTGCTTTCAAATTGCTCTTCAAATTGTGGTGATGTTAATTCAACCGTTGGGTAAGAAAAATCCTCTATAGAGTCATTATATTTATTATCCCATTTATTGATGTGATTTAAAGCAAGATTTTTAGCTGTTGTTAACATAAAACTACGAGCGTATTTTATTTCTTGTTTTAAATCTGCTTCATAAGTGCGAATAAAGGTTTCTTGGACTATGTCATCAATGTCATTAGGGCTGACAATTTTATTGATATAGCGCTTAATATTGGCGGTATAACTAACAAATAGCAGAGTGAACTTATTATTCTGAGCCATTATCATTAGGTTCTAATTATTGTATGGATGTCAGTGTAGAATAAAAAATAACCAACTACAATCACTGATAGTAGGTACTTCAACTCAATTGCTGTATATTGTATTCAATCTACTCATTCAAACTAAATAAATATAATATGTGTAAACAGCTTCCTTTTTATAAAGCCATCCTTATCGTTTTTTTCTTTTCGTCAATTAGTATTGCCCATGAAAAAGAGACAAATCTTCCTAAAAACCTTATTGATCGGACAGGAACACCAAAAAAGCATAAAGATTATGATAGCTATAAGAATCAGCAATATAACCCTTTATTTGATTTAGGCGCCTGGCATGGATTTTTATTACCAAATGATAAAAGTGCCTTCGGTGCGTTTACCGGGCCGCTTATTATTACGCAAGAATATGGTTTATTTATTGCTGAAAAGTTAGATAAATTAACGATTGAGCTCAACTCAGAAAATGGTGGGTTTAAAACCTTAGATTTTAGCCAAGCAAAACAGCAGCAATATTCAGCACCAGGTGTTTTATATCAAAATTATGATTTTGAAGAACTATCTGTTGAATTGACATTACGTTTTGCTAGCAATAGAACCGCAATAGTTATCACTAAAATTACGAACAATAACGCGCGTAGTCAAAGCTTAACGCTAAGTTGGCAAGGTGATTTGTTATCCTCTTGGGATGAAAAACAAACAGTAAAACAAGCATTACCTGATTGGTCAAGAACGTTAGCTTCTAGTAAAAATGGGGTGTCTATTCACTTTTCAAAAGTGCGTTCCCCGTGGAATATTCTCACCAGTGATAGTTCACAGTATGAAATTATTCGCTCGGTTGAGAGCAAAACTGAAATTGACTCTAAGAATCATCAATATATTAGTAAAGCGGATATGACCATAAAGCCGCATGAGACACTTGAAATCGTTACCACTCAAAGTTATTTCCATAATAAAAAAGAGTCGAAAAAAGAAATGAATATCTTGCAGGATATTCATTTGTTTCCGAAAAAGTATATGGAGAGTTCAGAACATAGGTGGCAAAGGTATTTTGCGAATACTGTAGAAAATAGCAAAAGCCCTATTTCAGGAAAGGCTATTGAGACTCTGATCGGTAATTGGCGTAGTCCTGCAGGAAATATTTTACACGACAGTATTACTCCTTCTGTTACGGCACGATGGTTTAATGGAGTTTGGGCTTGGGACAGCTGGAAACACGCCACTGCATTGGCCAACGTTAGCAATGAGCTGGCGAAGAATAATATTCGAGCGATGTTTGATTATCAAATTACAAAAGAAGATGAAGTTCGCCCTCAAGATTACGGCATGGTTATTGATGCTATTTTTTATAATAAAGACAAAGTGCGTGGTGGTGATGGTGGTAATTGGAATGAGAGAAATACCAAACCACCACTTGCGAGCTGGGCTGTTTGGCAAGTGTATGAGGCGAGTCAAGATGTGGAGTTTATTCGAGAAATGTTTCCAAAATTACAGGCTTATCATCAGTGGTGGTACCGCAATCGTGATCACAATCGTAATGGTTTAGTAGAATACGGCGCGACAAAGCACCGTTATCACAATAACGAACGTGGTGAAATCACCTTTAGTGTTCAATACAAAAATCCGATCGCTAAAGCTGACTTTTTAGCAAGCTGCCAAGCTAAAGCCGATAAGTGGTTCAATTGTGCAGGTATGAGTTTATATCAAAATGTATTAGTCGATGGTACGTATAGCTCACTAGATATCGGCGCTCAGCATGGCGCTGCATGGGAGTCAGGGATGGACAATGCAGCCCGATTTGGATTTATTGAACCTGAACAATTAGCTGTTTATGCACAAAAAAATTATCAAGGTAATATTGAATTAGCCCGTAAAGATTGGCAGGTAATGTTTTATGAAAATAAATCTGTAAAAGGTGAGCTGTTAGGTTTCTCAATTAACCAAGAATCGGTAGAACTTAATAGTTACTTAGCTCATGAAAAAGAACTGTTAGCTAGAATGGCAAAGTTGCTAAATCACACTAAACTCGCTAGCCAATATCAGCAAGCAAGTCTTAAGTTGGCAAAAAGAATAAATAACTGTTTTTTTGATGAGGAAACCGGTTTTTATTACGATAGAAAAATTACGAACAGCGCGCATATCAATACCAATGAATGCCATGGGAAATTATTGATCGAACGAGGTAAAGGTCCTGAAGGTTGGAGCCCATTATGGGCAAATATAGCCGAGAAGCATCAGGCCGAAAAAGTTAAGCGTTCAATGTTAGATATTAACGAATTCAACTCAACCGTTCCTTTAGGCACAGCGGCATTAACTAATCCAGCTTACGATGCTAATATTTATTGGCGCGGCCGAGTATGGTTGGATCAAGTTTATTTTGGTTTAGTGGCGCTAGATAACTACGGCTATGAAAAGGAAACACAACTGTTACTCACTAAGCTGTTAAATAACGCGGAACAGCTAAATGGCAAGGGGGCGATCAGAGAAAACTACAATCCAGAAACAGGACAAGTGCAAGGTGCGACGAATTTTAGTTGGAGCGCTGCACATTTGTTATTACTCGAAGGGTTTATTCATTAATCATTGCTAAAAAACAAGCCTCAGTTCGCATTTAGCATTTCTCTAAAAAACTGATATTTAATGGAAGAAATATCAGTTTTGGCCCTAGGGAATAGATGGGTATCATGGCCATTCAAAAGTACAATTGGTTAATCATTTTATTAGTCGGCGATAGTGTGGCGCTTCATAAATATGTTGCTACAGTACTCGAAGAAAACTTCTCAATTGCCCATGCTTCTGCTTCTTCAGCTCAAAACACAATGAAAGACCCCGATAATCAGATCTCACCAATTTATTCACTGACTTAGTACTTATAAAAGTTTGAAAACATTCTGTTTAAATCGGTATTAGAGTATTTGCACCTTTTTAATGATATATATACTTAAAACAACTATGATAACGCTGTCATTTTTGTTTGATGCGTAAAAGGTTATATGTGAATTATATTAAAGTAGTTGCGGTATTAATGCTAAATTGCATGTCCGGTTTAGTGTTGGCAAACTCTACAGAAACAGGATTGGAAGAAGCAAATAATTGGACGATTGACCCGATCACTTTGTTAATGGTTGTTTTAGTCATATTTATAATGGTTATTAAAGCTCATTTTAAACACGCTAATTAAGTTGGTTATAGAATAGCAGGCAAGGAATATCTTGTTATCTGCCTGCTATTCATGTCAAATACTTAAGTGATTTTAAAGTGGATTAACCGTCTAACTCATCAGTTATACAGTTCATGCATGGGCTGCTTCTTGAGTGTGGGTACTGTTCCCGTATTTGATTTCTTACTCTTGTTCATCGTTCCGACACAACGATTAGCGCCAGCTTCAAGTGTTGTTCTCCCCGAGTTTGATTGTCATCAGAATTTGCGTAACGTAATGACATTATTCTAAAGGGACTCTGATGATCGGCATGACACAAACAATTTTGTGTAAATACTTTTCAGTGCAAATTTATTAAAAAGATGAAGGGACTTACGAATAACGAGAACGCATAGTTAACAGCCTCCTCGTTGTATCCTATCCGTTTTTTGTTATCGGTGGTTTAGACTGAAATTTCAGAGCTACTAAAAGTAAGATCCTTTAGTTTTTGATGATGTTCATGCAATAGACGATATAGGTTTAGCTGATTCTTAGCGCGATCTAAATTGTGATTTTCATGATTAATATGAAAATAGTTATCACCATCTAAATAATCAGTTAAAAAGCGTACGCCGATCATGAAAGGTAATAATTGCGCGCCAATCACTAAACTTTGCTGTTCTAGTTCTGACATTTTATTACCAAAAGCTGTTGTATACCCTTCCGCTAAAGCTGCATAAATATCAAATCTAACATTCATGTTAGCTAAATCTGTACCATCTTCAGGTAAATTTGAGCAACAGGTTCTTACCATATCGCCGAAATCATGCATCAAATAACCGGGCATACAGGTGTCTAAGTCAATAACAGCCAAAGGTTCATTAGTCTTAGCGCAAAACAAAAGGTTATTTATTTTAGTATCATTATGGGTGACTTGTATGGGCAACTGTTGAATAAGATGCTCAACGTTATCAATAAAAACTTGTTGTGAAAGACAAAAGTCTACGAGTTCTTGGCATTGTGATAATCGTTGCTCAGGATTTGCTTGGATCACTGCGCGTAAATGAGCAATACGCATGGATAAATTATGAAATTCAGGGATGGTTTCAGCTAATGAGACCGCAGAAAAGTCGCTTAGTGCTGAAGTAAACTGTGCAAACGATGTTGCTACTTGTTTGGCCTGTTCAATGGTTGCTACTTCTTCTACCGTAAAGCAGTTAGGAATATATTGAATCGCTCGCCAATATTCGCCGTGGGAATCAATAACCATAGCTGATTCCTCAATGGTGGAAACTTGCCATATTGGCGTCAAGGAATAATGATTTTGCTGTTGTTTATTGAGCAAGTGATTATTGATTAACTCTGCATTCTCGACGACTTGCTCTGGTTGCTTAAAAACATTTTTATTAATACGTTGTAAAACAAAATTGGCATTTACATTACGCACTAAATACGTACTGTTAATTAAGCCATTACCTAAAGGGGATACGGTACTGTTGTCAATAGAACAACGATAATGTGCTAAAACGTGGCTTAGCGTTTCTTGGTCGACAACTTTACTCATAATCTTAATGTTACATACTTGAATTTGAGAAGGTCAAAAACAAAATAGTCCTTTATTAGGTTATATCAACGAATTCTACTAGCTGAAATCAGCCCTATATATTAATCGAAACCAGTAAAAATGGGAAGTTAAAGGCGTAATATTGTTGTCAATCGAAATAATGTAAGCGTTTTCACTTGCTTATGTAAGCTTGTCGGCAGTTTTTTACGAAATAAAGCAGGAAACTGGCTTTAATTTATCAGAGTCCTTGATGTTATAACGGTTTATAACTGCTATATAAACCGTAAAATAATGAAGTATCAGAGCGAGGGCTGTAAAGGAAAGGCGCTTCTCTATATATTTGAGCTTTCTGAGTGACTTTGCGCAGGAAACAATAAACTAAAACGTGCACCTGATAACGTTTTACATGCGTTAACCTTGATAGTTCCTTGATGCCATGTCATCACTTTTGCACTAATGGCGAGCCCTAAACCAAAATGCCCTTGTTCTCTCGAGCGAGTAGTATCGAGCTTAATAAAAGGTGAAAAAATAACATCGCGTTTATCTTGAGGGATGCCTTTGCCATCATCTTCTACTTCAATAGATAACGCATGATTAATTTTACTTACCGACAATAGTACTTGCGTATTTGCATGTTGAATCGCATTACTTACTAAGTTTAATGTTGCGCGGTAGCACCAGTGGAAATCTAATGCATATAGCTTTTTGTCTGTTGATAACTGGCAACTGAGGTTTATATTATACTGTTCAGCGAGCGACTGGCAGTCATTGGCGACCAACTCAATCAATTGGTTTACATCAATTAATTCTGTTTTTAGACGAAATCCTTGTCGCTCCATACCCGCATACTCAAGAAAAGCCGTCGTCATTTCTTCCATACGCGTTAATTCGCTCTCCATACGTGAAAGGTAACTATTTTTTTTAATTAAATCATCGCAATCTAAAGCGGCTTCAACACCAAATCTTAAACAAGACATCGGCGTTCGTATATCGTGAGAAATACTTCGGGCTAGAATTTTATTATCGGCGACCAGTTTTTCAATGCGAGTAGCCATATGGTTAAAACTACTTTCTAAAGTATTAATATAAGACCATCTGTTATGAGGGACTCGTATTGAAAGGTCTCCAGCGCCAATTTTTGCTGCTGAAGAAGTCAGTAAATAAAGACGACGAGTGAGTGGTAGCAGCCATAATAATAAAATAGCACAAATGCCTACATATAAAATTAAGGTAAGAAATAAGTTTTGTTGCGCATTTTCTGTAGGCATTAGCGGCAGTTGTAAATGTACTAATACGTCTGGATGAAGCGTAACTTTTCTTAATAAATAGGCATCTTGGTCAGAAGCTAATAATAGGCCGCCTTTTTGTGATAGCTGAGAAAGTAGCGATTGCGGTAAAGCAATATTATTGCTGTTTTCTAATGAAACACTCACCTGAAAATCTTCTGCTAATTGTATTACTTTTGGTGATAATTCTGCGGCTGTTACATTCGATAATTGCTGCTCAAAACCGTCAATTAACTTTTGATAGATAATTAGCTCAGTGTTTTCTTGCTCGTTACCTTGTTGAGCAACGAGCTTGTCTAAACCCCAGTTAATGACAAAAAATGCGCCTAAAACAGCGACAATCATACTGATATACAAACGCTTCATATAATTTATTCAGCCCAAGCGTCGGCGACAAATAAATAACCTTTGCCCCAAACCGTTTTAAATTTTTGTGGTTTCTGTGGGTCGTCATTAAATATTTTACGTAAGGTTGATAACATCACGTCAAAGCGACGATCTTGCCCATCATATTCTCGACTTTTTAATGCCTTAAATACTGTGTCACGGTCGACGACTTCTCCGGCATGGCTAGCAAGAAAGGTTAAAAAAGCAAAAAGGCTGGTGGATAGTTCAATCTCTTTGTCTTGATAAGTCACTCTTTTAGCTTCGCCATTGATGACCAATAAACCGTGGGTAATAATTTGTGGCGATGTTGCTGGTTCAGCTGGGGAGTTACTTTTTAAAGCGCCAGTAATTCGCGCTAATAAAGCTCTAGGTCGAACTGGCTTGATGACATAATCATTAGCACCTGCTTCTAGTCCTATCACTTCATCAAATTCGTCTGCTCTTGCCGTTAACATAATAATAGGCAACTGGCTTTCTTGACGAATAAGTCGGCAAACTTCAATGCCATTTAAACCTGGCAGCATAATATCGAGCAAGACAAGCTGTGGCTGAAAATCAGCCACAGCAGCCATAACTAAATCTCCACGGGCAACATGTTCCACGGTAAAGTTTTGCTCACGCAAGTATTCACATACCCAGTCAGCTAGTGTTAAGTCGTCTTCTACTAATAATATACGACTGTTGTTTGTATGTTCGGCCATACTGAACTCCTTAAAATATACGCCAGCGACGTTTTCTAGGGGTGGCTTTATGCACCCAGCTAACTTCTACTGCGGCTTCTGCTATGACGCGTTTATCTGTTGATGACAATAGTTGAAATTCTATTTTTTTATCCGACTCAAAATTAAAAATTATTTGGTTACCGTTACTATTCTTCCAACATTTAAGTGCGGGTAATTGAATTAATTTTATTTTAGGCTGCTTTATATATAGACAATAATCTTCTTTAATCGGGGTATACCAACTGAGTGTTACGTTGGCATAACATGTTCTACCGTGCCTTAACGCTATGCAATTTGAAGGTTGAGCTGAAAAACTACTTTGGTTTAGTGATAGCGCTATTGATTTTTTTTCAGCTAATTCCGCGGCCATACTTGGCTGGAGGAACATTATCAACGTTATTATGGCCAGCCCTTTTTTAGCAAATCCATTGCTAAAATTAAAATACATACAATACCCCTAGCATCACTGTTGTTAAGTGCTGCTTACCAATTATGGGGCTGTCATTGATCGTTGCTGAATAATAGCTTTGTGTTATGCCTGCGTTGAAAGACCAGTTTCGAGATATCGGATGTTGGGCAAAAACTTCCAACTGTGCTTGATAGCCACTTCCCGGTTCATAAAAGGGGCGAGCACTAGAAGCTTCATCCTGGTTAACACCAACAAAATAATCAGTAACACCAGCCGAATAATAGGTAAAACCTGCTCCTAAATAGATATCCCAATTTCGATAAGGGATCAAGTGACTATAGAAAACATCCGCAACCCAACCATTGGCTTTACTTAAAGGCGCAAGTGAAGCGACATCTATCGATAAAACAGAATTTTGATAAAAACGTGAATAACGTAAACCGATTCCACGGCCAAAATCTCTATCTTCTAATCCAGAGAGTGTCGGTATATCACGGTCCCTATTGTCAATAATATCACTGGGCTCGTAACCAGATACATAAGTCTTACTAATAATGTCGAGTTCCCAGCTGTCTTTAACAATGAGTTCATAACCGATTTCTCCACCGAGAGTGGCTGCAGATGAACGACGATGGTTCGATTGCATAAAAAAGCCTTTATAATACAAGTCAAACAATAGGGAAACATGAAGATAATCTTCAAACTCTGATTGCTTATTGCCTTTTATCGGACTCTGATCATAAACGCCTGAAATGCCGCCCATAAATTGCCAGCTAAACGTTTTATCAAAGACCGTTGTTTCATTGTCGTGCTTTGGATCTGCAGCAAAAGTTTTTCCAGATGATATCAATAGAGACAATCCTAATGATAAAACCATAACCAAAATGAGTGATTTGTTTAACATACCAACTCGCCTGATCTATATAGTTTGTGCGATAAATGAAGTTTCATAGGGTTCTTAATATGGTTATCGGTATTATAAGTTAATGTTACCAAATGTAATCAGGTTTGGGCAGAGATGCTTGGTTTATTAAATGTTTAAAAATTGTAAGGAAGTACATCGTATATTTTTGCTACTTGCTCGACGCATAGGTAGTGGATAGAGCTATAACTTTTGACTATAACTAACCAAGAGAAAGAATATTTTAATTTCTGCTAAAAATTTATTATGCTCTCTTAATAATATCATCATTATTCTTAGGTTAATTTTATGTCGAATCCATCATTAAATCAGCGCCCTACATTCAACTGGCAAGATCCTTTATTGCTTGAATCTTTATTAAGTGAAGAAGAGCGAATGATTCGTGACTCTACTCACCAGTATTGCCAGAAAAAGCTGATGCCGCGAATATTGAAAGCGAACCGTGATGAAGTCTTTGATGTCAGTATCATGAAAGAGTTAGGTGAACTCGGATTGTTAGGTTGTACCTTGCCGGAAAAGTATGGCTGTTCAAACGTTAATTCTGTTACTTATGGTTTGATTGCCCGTGAAGTTGAGCGAGTTGATAGCGGTTATCGAAGCGCCATGAGTGTGCAGTCTTCGTTAGTTATGCATCCTATTTATGCCTATGGTAGTGAAGAGCAGCGTATGAAATATTTGCCGAAATTAGCTACAGGTGAATACATCGGTTGTTTTGGATTAACAGAGCCTAATTCTGGATCTGATCCTGCGAGTTTATTAACGCGTGCGGAAAGTGTTGACGGTGGCTATCGATTGACCGGTAGCAAGATGTGGATCACCAATTCTCCTATTGCAGATGTTTTTGTTATTTGGGCAAAATTAGCGGGCGTTATTCGTGGTTTTATTCTTGAAAAAGGAATGACAGGTTTATCGGCACCGAAAATTGAAGGTAAGTTTTCTTTACGTGCATCAATTACCGGTGAAGTGGTAATGGACAATGTATTTGTACCGCGTGAAAATATGCTACCTAATGTTAAAGGATTATCAGGACCATTTGGATGTTTAAATAAAGCACGTTATGGCATTGCTTGGGGAGCGCTAGGTGCGGCAGAATTCTGTTGGCATGGCGCGCGACAATACACGCTCGACCGAGAACAATTTGGTAAACCGCTTGCTGCAACACAACTTATTCAGAAAAAGCTTGCTGATATGCAAACTGATATAACGACAGGACTTTTTGCTTGTTTACAAGTAGGGCGCTTAATGGACGCGGGCACTTTATCACCTGAAGCTATTTCATTAGTAAAACGAAACTCTTGTGGAAAAGCAATAGAAATTGCGCGCACAGCACGAGACATGCATGGCGGGAATGGTATAAGTGATGAGTTTCATATTATCCGTCATATGATGAATTTAGAGGCAGTAAACACTTATGAAGGCACCCATGATGTACATGCACTTATACTAGGTCGTGCACAGACTGGAATTCAGGCTTTTTTTTAGTTGGGTTAACGTCGGTTCAAAATTCATTTATGCCATAATTCACACGTATTTTATGTTAAAAAAATAAAACAAAGGTGGCAGGTATAAATTTTCCTAGGTGAATTCAACATAAATCGCTTAAAATGAAAATAATTGTAACTACTGTATTGATAAAAACATGCTATCTAGTCGTAAAAAAAATGAAGCAGAATTAATTTTAGCTTTTAAATCCTTATTAAAAGATCAGTGTTACGGTTCGCAAAGCCAACTTGCAGAAGCGTTAGACAAGCAAGGTTTTACCAATATGTCGCAAGCGAAAATTTCTCGCTTGCTGTCAAAGCTTGGTGCTGTAAAAATGCGCAACACTAATGAACAGGTTGTTTATATCTTGCCTGACGAATTAGCAGTACCTAAATCAAAACAATCTATTCAATCAGTTGTGGTGAGTGTTAAACATAATAACATGCAAATTATATTAAAAACGGGCATTGGTGGCGCACCATTGATTTCAAGAATGCTTGATAGTTTAGGTGAACCGGCTGGAATTTTAGGAACTCTGGCAGGAGATGACACCATTTTCATTGCACCAATTGATGTGAATAGAATTGAAGAAATCACCTTAGAAATTAGAAAACTGTTAGATGTATAGGCGCTAAAATTAAAAGCGGACAATAAAGGGTAACTGATTAGTTACCCTTTTTTATTTTATAACGATCAGTAAATTCAATGGATTATATAAAGTGTCACCTTGATGTCATATGACAATTAGGGGGCACTGTCGTTCAAGTGACGCAGACCAGTGACTAAAAAAAGGTTCTACTTGCTTTACTCAATGAACGACAAAAAAGGAACACCCATGGAAAATAAAACCAATAAAGAAATAAACAACGATAACACTGATGGAACTGTACGTTTTAGCAAAGGTTATAATTATAGTTTTGAAGAGAACGGCCATGTAATTCATTTGCATTGCTCGGCAGTAAATGGCAGAGAGAAGTTATATATTGATAATGAATTAGCTTCTAAAAAATGGTCATTTAGACGTAAATCTATCCACACATTTTCGATGGGAAAAGACGCCTACGAAGTTGAGCTTCATGTTGTTGATATATTAAGAGGTGAGACTCATTGTACCTTGATCAAAAATGGCGTGCACGTGCAAACATTAAAACAAGCGCTAACGAAAAGTCGTCAACTGGATAAAGGCAAGCTTTGGTGGTCGATTCCACTTATCTTTTTACTTGGCGCTATTGGTGGATTTTCCATGGTAGAAATCGCATTTATGTGGTTTGGTGAATAAAATGGATGTTAACGCTAAGAAAATAAAAACGTTGCGTACTCAGAAAGGTTGGACACAGCAACATTTAGCTGATGCATGTGCGATAAGTTTACGGACCGTGCAACGTGTTGAACGTTACGGAAATGCTTCTCAAGAAACCGTGTCAAGTTTAGCCGCTGTTTTTGAAATATCACAACTAGATATAGTGGTACCCGAAGAGCCAATAGAGTTACTAACAAGTCCTGAACAAAGCCAAAATAAGCAACTATTTATCGCGGCTTTATTTGGCGCAATTTTTGGGGCATTGATCATGTTTATGGTGAAATGATGCAGGGTATAAAAAATGGTATTAGTTTGCTTTTATCATAGATGAACGGGTATCACCGACACCTAATGCTTTAAAGGAACATGCGGATGCTTAAGCAGATGTTTTGCTAATTGATTGAAACCAAGGTTGATATTTGTACAATTTGTTGCAGAAATAAGGTCGATGAGATCTATACAGACTGTTATTTTTCGGTAACATGTGCCGTAAGTCAACTTGTCAACGATTAGGAATTTCAGGAAGAAAAATGAAAAGTTTACAACTATCAATTACGTTTATTAGTTTAATGATACTTACTGCCTGCGTTCAAGTCGTACAGGCTCCTATTGAGCGTGGTGCCGCATTGGCTGTGTCGAGTGTCTGGGATATTCCCACAAAATATCCAGCGGGCAGTACATTCTCTTTATCACCTAAATATATCGAAGATGTTTCGTTAACACCTGAACAAATGAAAGCTATTTACCAGCTTTATGCAAAAAGTATTGTTGAAAATTTTTCCGAGCAAAAATATCACTTTACTGAGAATAATAAAGCGGACTTTTATATTGGCTTTGCTATAGCACTATCGGATGATTTGTCTGATAAAACAATTAGTGAAAAATTTGGTGTCACTCCTGGCTTACAATCGAAAGATGAATTACAAAAAGGAAGTTTTCTTATGTATGTCGAAGATGGCAACAGTCATCTGCGTGTCTGGCGGGGAGCTGTACAAGGTTTTGTTCAGGAAGATTATAGTTCTGTAGAAAGAAAGCAACGTGTGGATACTATTGTGATGATGGTGTTATCGCAATTTTTTAAACGTTTATAATTAAGGTAATCATTAATTACATCGTGGTTACAATTTAATACGCATTTTTTAGATTAGATAAGTTTTAATAGAGTTCGCTCATTAATACAATTTACTAAGGAAAAATTATGACTAAATCACTTCAAATAATATTAGCTGTTACAGTGCTATACGGTGCAGTTTTCTTACAACCTGTAGCTGAAGCGGCTGAGGTTAACATTACATGGACAAACCCTGATGAATATCGAGATATTCATGCGGGAAATGGCAGTAAAAAGCACTTTAGAAAGAATACTTTCAATGATCTTGAAAAGCATATCTCTAAATTAGCTAAAGCATTACCAGAAAATCAAACCCTTAAAATTGAGGTTACTAACATTGATTTAGCTGGCGATGTCCATCTTGGTGGTGTTCGACAACTGAGAATTATCAAAGATCTTTATTATCCTCGTTTCGAATTTGAATTTAAGCTATTTGCAGCAGATGATACGATTATCTTAACGAAGAAAGAAAATATCAAAGATATGGCGTTTATGAGCAACAATCATTTGAAATATCGAAATAAATCACTTGGATTTGAAAAGCAACTACTTGATGAATGGTTTCAAAAAGCATTTGAAAACCAAGTCATGAAATAGAGTGTTTATTCTCAGTAAAAAAAACGCCATGTTTATCTTAAATAAATATGGCGTTTTTTATTTCTATATTCAGATGTCGAAACATAGCATGATTTAAATCATGCCCTACCAATATGATTAGTTGTGACTCTGTTCAAAATTACCAAGCACTTTAAAAAGTTGTTCAATCTTTTTTACAATGGCAATAAGAGTTTGTTGGTCAGAAGTTTTCTGCCAAAAAACTAAATCGTTGGCAACTTCCTCAACATACGGCTGAAAAGTATTTGCTGAGCAAGTAAAGCCCGCTTCTTTAGTAAAAATAGCGGCAAAGCTTGCTTGTTTTTTTTCACGTAAATCAGCTAAAGTCGCATCTGCGGTTAAAGATTGTTTTAAAATAATTGAAATGTTTTCAATTAGTTGCCTGCTTACTACTTCACTCATAAGATCTCTGATATTAAATGTTCTAAATAATAACGCTATTATGCCAAATTGATCGGCGTTTTGTTAGCTTCACCAGCAATTTCTCTCACTAATTTTGGCATCAAAAATCCTGGTAGCTTCGCCATCATTTGTTGAGCTATTTCTTTTGCTCTCTTTTCCCCGACATCAAAATGAGCAACGCCTTGAACTGGGTCAAACATGTGTAAATAATAAGGCTGAATACCATGGTCAAAAAGTTGCTCGCTGAGCTGGCATAAAACCTCGGTATTATCGTTAACCCCTTTTAATAATACACTTTGGTTAAACAAAGGAATTCTTGCGATACGCAATTTTTCAATGGCTTGTTTAACTGAGTCATCAATTTCACTGGCATGATTAATGTGAAAAACGATAGTGGTTTTTAAACGAGTTTTAGACAAAATATTCACTAAAACATCAGTCATACGCTGGGGGATAACAACCGGTAAACGACTATGAATGCGCAAACGGGTTATGTGTGGTATTGCTTCAAGTTGTTTAATTAACCAATGCAAATGTTCATCGCTGGCCATTAATGGATCACCACCACTGAAAATAACTTCGTTTATTTCCTGATGATTTTTGATATAGGTTAACGCAGGCTGCCAACTGATTTTGCTCGGGCTATTATCAGCATAGGGAAAATGTCGACGGAAACAATAGCGACAATTAATCGCACAGCCAGATTTTACGATCATCAATACACGATGCTTATATTTATGTAATAAGCCTTCTGCCACTGTGTCATGTTCTTCAAGAGGATCTGTTGAGTATCCTGCTGTAATTATATGCTCATCTGAGAGTGGCATTACTTGCTTTAATAAAGGATCGTTAAAATCGCCTTTTTTAATGCGGGATATGTAGGGCCTTGGTACACGAACTGGAAATAACTTACGCGCATTGAAGTGTTGCAAATATTCGTCACTATCGATTTCTAGCATTTGTAAAAGTTTTTTGGGATCGGTAACAACATTACTTAACTCTTTTTGCCAAGAAGTGTGCAATTGATCACTAATGTGGGTTATTATCTGCGGCATTTCTAATTTCAATTTAAATCTCTACGTTATTTGTGTGAGTATAAGAGAACATTAATATGGCTAATTTTAGTACAAACCAATTTAAGGCTGGCCTTAAATTAATGATTGACGGCGAACCTTGCAACATTTTAGAAAACGAATTAGTAAAGCCGGGTAAAGGCCAAGCCTTTAACCGCGTTAAAATTCGTAAACTCATTTCTAATAAAGTGTTAGAAAAAACCTTTAAATCAGGCGAATCTTGCGAAGGCGCTGATGTAATGGAAACCGAACTTGCTTATTTATATGCTGACGGTGAGTTCTGGCATTTTATGAATAATGAAACCTTTGAGCAAATCGCAGCTGATGAAAAAGCCGTTGCTGATTGTCTTAAATGGTTAAAAGAAGGCGACATTTGTACCATTACTTTATGGAACAGCTCGCCTATTTCCGTAACAACTCCAAACTTTGTTGAACTTGAAGTCACTGAAACAGACCCAGGTTTGAAAGGCGATACGGCTGGTACCGGTGGTAAACCAGCAACATTAAATACCGGTGCTGTTATTCGTGTACCACTATTTATTCAAATTGGTGAAATTGTTAAAGTAGATACTCGTACGGGTGAATATGTATCTCGAGCAAGTAAATAATTCTCTGTAATTTGTAAGCTGAATTTATTCCAATATTTTACGAAGAACTACTTTAAAAAAACCTGCATGTGCAGGTTTTTTTAGTTTGCTTTAATTTACTTGTTTAGTATGATTTTTCAAGTAATCAAATAGCTCTTTATAGTACTTGCCGAGCTTTTCTGCTTTTTTCTCTTTTGCTGCTTGGCGTACGAGTTGACGTAGCTTTTGTCTATCCATACCTTCATGACCAGCCAAAAGCTCTTCAATCATTGAACTACCTTGTTCAATGACGTCATCACGCATGTTTTCAAGTTTTACGAACTTGGCTGTTTCTTGTTGATGTTTATTTGCCATAACATCAAGTGCATGATAAATAGGCTCTAAATCAGTTTCTAATAATATTTTTGCTAAATGTCGAACATGACGGCGTAATGCTTCATGTTTATTTTTAATTTTATCAGCTAAAACTAATGCGTCTTTAATATCTTCTGTAAAAGGGATTTTACTGCGTTGATGCTTAGATAAATCGATAAGCGACTGGCCAAAAGCTTGTAACTGAAGCATTTCGCGTTTTACTTCTGATTTACTTTTTAATTCTTCATCTAATTCATCGATATCGTTTACAGAGTCGGGCATAATATTAGCTATTAAAGTGATAATTATCGCCATTATACTCGTAAGTGCTTATGGTATACAGCGCATATTTTCCTATTCCTAGTATTTATAGAAGAAAAAGATCTATTATGACTCAAACGATGACACCTAAATATTCGATGAAAGAACAATTAACACAAGTTGAACAAAGAGTTGCGCAAGTCCTCGATTTAGCAAAGTCTTTGGGTGCAGACGCAGCTGAAGCTTCAATTAGCCGACAGGAAGGGTTAAGTGTCGGTACACGCTTAGGTGAAGTAGAAAATGTTGAATTTACCAATGATGGCGCACTAGGAATTACGGTTTATCAAGAAGGGCGAAAAGGCAGTGCTTCCACCGCTGATTTGTCAGAAGCTGCATTAAAGCAAACGGTACAAGCCGCGGTTAACATTGCTAAATATACTTCAGTTGATGATTGCTCTGGTTTGGCTGACAAAGAAATGCTAGAAATGTCGCCCATTGATTTAGATCTTTATCACCCAAAAGCATTAACGACAGATCAAGCTATTGAGATAGCCAAGGAATGTGAAGATAGTGCTTTAGCTTTTGACCCACGTATCACCAATTCAGATGGTGCTTCATTCGATAGCTTTGAAGGCTATAAAGTCTATGGAAATACGCATGGACAAATTGTTGGTTACCCGAGTTCACGTCATAGCTTAAGTTGTGTAATGATCGCCACAGATGGTGAAGATATGCAACGTGATTATGCTTATACGGTAAATCGTGATTTTGATTTGATGGATAATGGCGTAGGAATTGGAATACAAGCTTCTAAAGAAGCGTTGTCGCGCTTAAACGCAAGAAAGTTGACTACGGGTAAAGTACCGGTCATGTTTCGTGCTGATATTGCGAATACTATTTTTGGTCATTATATTGCCGCGATCAGTGGTGGCAACTTATATCGAAAATCATCATTTTTAATGGATTCAATCGGCAAACAAGTTTTTCCTGAATTTTTAAACATTAGTGAGCGTCCACATATTCTTAAAGGATTAGCGAGTAGCGCCTTTGATAGCGAAGGGGTGAAAACGATAGACCGTGAAATTATTGTTGATGGTTGTTTAGAAACTTATTTATTAACCAGTTATTCTGCACGTAAGTTAGGACTAACTACTACGGGGCATGCTGGCGGAATTCATAACTGGCAGATTAATGCTAAAGGCTCAGCAAATGGCGGTGATTTTGATGCCATGTTGAAGACTTTAGGCACTGGCTTTTTAGTGACTGAATTAATGGGACAAGGCGTTAATGTCGTTAATGGCGACTATTCACGCGGTGCTGCGGGGTTCTGGGTTGAAAATGGCGAAATTGCTTATCCGGTCTCTGAAGTTACTATTGCGGGTAATTTGTCTGATATGTTTAAAGGCTTAGTCGCAGTTGGTAGCGATATTGATTTACGTGGTAGCATTTTAACAGGCTCGTTATTAATTGAAGAAATGCAAGTTGCTGGAAACTAAATTAAACGAATTTTCAATATAACAAGTCGAAGAACCGTGCTATCAATGTGCTTATGCATTTCGGTTTTAGGCTTGTTTTGTTAAGAAAGTAATAAAGTAGCGGTTCCTAAGAAAGCAAAAATCCCCACAACATCTGTAATGGTTGTTAATATCACACTGCCAGCTAAGGCTGGGTCAATGTTTATTCGCTTAAGAAATAAAGGAATAGCAACACCTGCGACACCTGCTGCAGTTAAATTCATCAGCATAGCAAACGCTATCACACCACCTAATAATAAGTTTTGCTGCCAAATAGCAACAACACCTGCAATTAATACTGCCCAAATAATGCCATTAAAAAAGCCAACGGCGAGCTCTTTATATAAGAGAATTTTAGCGTTTGAGTCACCCACATGCCCTAAAGCTATCGCGCGAATTACTAAGGTTAAGGTTTGGTTACCAGCAACCCCACCCATGCTGGGGACTAAAGAATTTAAGACAGCTAAAATAGCCAGTTGACTTAAAATACCTTCAAACATGCTCGATACAGCAACAGCTAATAAAGCGGTAATTAAATTGACACCGAGCCAAATAGAGCGCTGCTGAGTACTTTTTATAACGGGTGCAAAGGTATCAGCTTCATCGTCTAAACCAGCCATACTCATCATAGAATGCTCTGCGTCTTCACGAATAATGTCAATAACATCATCGATAGTAATACGACCTAACAAACGGCCTTTATCATCTACTACGGGTGCAGAAAACCAATCAAAACGTTCAAATAATTGTGCGACATCACTATCAGACATATCAACTTGAATGGCCTGCACATCATTGTCTATTAAGGTAGAAATGATTATTTCAGGTTTGGCGGTAACAATGGCAGCTAAAGAGACAGCGCCAATAAAAAGGTTTTTTCTATCAACCACATAAAATGAATCAGTCGCTTCGGGTAATTCGCCCCGTAAACGTAAATAACGCAATACCACATCAACAGTAACATCTGGGCGTATAGTGATGGTATCTGTGTTCATGATACCGCCAGCGGTATCTTCTTCAAATGATAGTGCTGCTTCTACTCGCCCGCGATCTTGCGAGTCCATAGCATTTAATACTTCCTGATAAACACTGTCTGGTAGGGTACGTAAAACTTCAGCAAGATCATCAACATCCATGCCTTCAGCGACTTCTGCTAGTTTCTCAGGTCGAATGTTTTTTAGAATACCTTTTCGAACTTCTTCGTTTAGTTCTTCAAGTACTTCACCTTGATTGTCGGCATCGATAAGTTGCCATAAAACAGCACGACTTTTAGGGTGAGAAGATTCTAATATTAGTGCAATATCATAAGCGGGCATGTTCTGTAATAATTTTCGAACATGCACAAACATGCCGCTACCAAGTGCTTTATTAACTTGTTGCAGGCGTTGATGATTTTGATCTGGCTTTGAAATTTCCGGCATAAAGTTTTCCTGTGCCGCAGTACAATGAAAATTAACAATTGTTTATTATAGTAAATTTAGTCAAAATAAGTTTATGTTATTTTGGCTAAATTTACTTAATGAATAATAACTTAACTCTATTTTTTAATCAGTATTTTTTTTATATCTGCTTATTCATCTTCGTTAAATTTATTAGAAAATAGCTGACAAACGTCGATCAGTGCTTGTTGGGCATCATCTCCTTGCGTGACAACTTCAACGGTTTTACCAAATCCACCTGCTAATAGCATTAATCCCATAATACTATTGGCATCTGCTTGTTTTCCTTCTAAAGAAATTGTTACTTTAGCATTAAACTTTAAACTCAATTGAGCAAGTTTACTTGCTGCACGAGCGTGTAAACCAAGCTTATTACTGATGATTAATGATTTTCTATATTCTGGCATAACAGATCATAATTAAGTGCTTTTTATCTCAATATCGCGATGGTGTGTTTGCACATCATCGCGCTCTTTGCGCAAGTTGTTGGCGAGTAATTCAGCAATATAAACAGAACGATGCTTACCGCCAGTACACCCAACAGCAATGGTAATATAGCTACGATTATTTCGCTCTAAATGCGGTAACCAAGTCATCATGAAACTATTAATTTGCCAGATGAATTTGGTGACTATTGGCTGACTGGCCAAAAAATCTTGCACGGGTTGATCTAGGCCTGTATAGCCCTTCAGTGTTTTTTCCCAAAAAGGATTAGGCAAAAATCGTGCATCAAAAACATAATCAGCATCTTGGGGCACACCGTGTTTAAAACCAAAGGACTCAAAAACGACCACCATTTTGGAAGACGTTTTGCCTAAAATACGTTCTCGTACTAAATCGGCCAATTGATGTGGCGATAACTGGCTGGTATTTATATATAAACCCGCTCGAGTCGAAATGGGGTCGAGGAGTTTTTTTTCTAATGCAATCGCTTGATCCAGTGCGATATTTTTCTTGATCAAAGGATGCAAACGACGCGTTTCACTAAAGCGGCGGATCAAATCCGTATCATCGGCATCTAAATAAAGAATATCAAGCTCTACCGCATTAGGCAGGTAATCTAATATTTCTGATACATCAGAGGCATCATCGGGTAAGTTTCGTACATCTAAACTTACTGCAACGTTTTCATAATCATTAATAACGGTATGTGTTAAAGCGGGTAATAAATTTACGGGGATATTGTCAACACAATAGTAACCTAAATCTTCAAGCACACGTAATGCGACACTCTTTCCTGAGCCAGAACGCCCGCTAACTATCATGAGTTTCATTTGTTTTTCCCTGAGTATAATCTTAACTGTTTGCTGTTTTTATTATATTGAATAGCTCTTGTGAGCTTTGACATTTTCTAACTTGTTTAGCCATTTTTTTGTTGCTGAAAATTTTTGCAATACTTTGCAAAGTATCTAAATGCTGCTGACAACTTTCTTCCGGAACAAATAATGCGATAAAAATATCGACCCCGCGATTATCGATAGCATCAAAATCAATGGCTTGTTCACTGGTCAATAAAACGGCAACAACTTTTGAGGTGTTAGCCAAACGACCATGAGGTATCGCGATGCCATTACCTATACCCGTAGAGCCTACTTTTTCTCGACTCATTAAACTCTGGAGTAATTGATAGGTGTCTAGGGAATCGAATTTCTTTGCGGCAGTTTCGCAAATAATTTCAAGGAGTTTCTTTTTGCTAGTCCCTCTGACTGCGCAAAGTGTACAGTCGAGGGTGAGAATATTTTGCAACTTCATTATGCTATTTACATTCTTTGGTTTGAGGAAGGTTATTATTCAACATTAATGTTGATTCATTTTACCTTTGTATTTCAATATTTGACGATCAAGTTTACCAACAAGGTTATCAATTGATGCATACATATCGGCATTTTCGGCTTTCGCGTGGATATCGGTACCACTAACGTGAATGCTTGCTTCAGCAATTTGGTTTGCTTTTTCAACGGTGAGTACAATATGAACTTTATTGATATGATCAAAATGCCGCGATAATTTCGCCATTTTTGTATTCACGTTTTCTCGTAAAGCTTCGGTAATTTCAACATGGTGACCAGAAAGATTAATTTGCATAAGCTTAATTCCTCATATTTTAGTTAAAGTAAACTTTTTCGTTGATTTGAAGGTGGAATAGACAGTGACTCACGATATTTTGCAATGGTTCGACGAGCAACGTTAATCCCTTGATCGGCTAATAAGTCAGCCATTTTACTATCACTTAGTGGCTTTGCTGGGATTTCAGCAGCCACAAGCTTTTTAATTAATGCGCGGATGGCCGTCGATGAACATTCTCCGCCATTTTCAGTACTTACATGGCTAGAAAAGAAGAATTTCAGTTCAAAAATTCCTCTTGGTGTGTGCATGTACTTCTGAGTCGTTACGCGAGAAATAGTAGATTCATGCATGTCAACAGCTTCGGCAATATCATTTAATACCATAGGTCGCATTGCTTCATTACCGTGTTCAAAAAAGCCAATTTGACGTTGTACAATACAGTTTGAAACTTTCAGCAAAGTATCGTTTCGGCTTTCTAAACTCTTAATAAACCATTTAGCATCCTGTAAATTTGAACGAATAAATTGTGTGTCAGCTGTTGATTTCATCGAGCGTGTCATCGAAGCATATTGTTGATTAACAGACAATTTTGGTGCTGTATCTGGGTTTAATTCTACCACCCAACGACCATTTTTCTTTTCAACAGAAACGTCAGGTATAACATATTGATCGTCACTTTTGATAACACTATCGCCAGGACGAGGATCAAGGGTTTGAATTAATCGAACGACTTCTCGTAATTGTTCTTCTTTTAAGCGAGTTTTACGCATCAAGGTACGGTAATCGCGATTACCAAGCAGGTCTATATAGTCACGTAGCACTAACTTACTTTCTGCTAACCATGGGGTTGCTGGGTCAAATTGATTAAGCTGTATGATTAAACATTCAGAAATAGAACGAGCGGCAACGCCAATGGGGTCGAAAAGGTTAATACGCTTTAACACGACTTCAACTTCATCAAGTTCAACCCCTTCAATGGCGACACTTTCTAAAATATCATCACTGGATACTGTTAAATAACCTGCATCGTCGACAGCGTCAATAATAGCAGTGGCAATAGCACGGTCTGTGTCAGTAAAAGGAGATAGTTCCATTTGCCAACGTAAGTGATCTTGAATTGAGTCTTGGGTTTCACCTTGATAAGTGTAATCTTCTGATGCGGGGCCCGCGCTTGAACTTGCAGTACCTGCGGTGTAGTTATCGTCCCACGTGGTATCCATGCTTAATTCTTCAGGGATATCGGTTTTATTCATTGCCTCAGTGGTGCTGATTTCGTCCATGGTTGGCGTTGAATCTTCTGTACCGTCAGGTGTGGCAGTTTCAGCAACATCTCCAGAGCCTGCAGTGTAAGCTTCTTCAAGGTTATCTTTCGGTTTTTCTTCAACGTTAGTTTGTGAATCATCCATTTCTAACAATGGATTGCTTTCCAAGGCTTCCTGGATTTCTTGTTGAAGCTCTAACGTCGACAATTGCAGCAATTTTATTGCTTGCTGCAATTGTGGCGTCATGGTTAATTGTTGTCCTATGCGGAGTTGTAAAGTAGGGCGCATTTAGGTCATTAACTTCCTATTATTTTTAGTGGAATGTCTTCGCGAATTTTAACTATAAAAACATTCTCAATTTATAGACTACTATAGCGTGAATTGTTCACCTAGGTATACATCTCTTACATGTTGATTTGCAAGAATTTGATCCGCATTACCTTCAGCAATAAGTTCACCATGGCTCACTATATACGCATGTTCACATACATCGAGAGTTTCTCGTACGTTATGGTCGGTAATTAATACGCCAATACCACGTTCTTTTAAGTGTAGAATAATTTTTTTAATATCACCTACAGAAATTGGATCAACACCAGCAAAAGGTTCATCTAATAAAATAAATTTAGGTTCGGCAGCTAAAGCTCGCGCTATTTCTACACGACGGCGTTCACCACCCGACAAGCTCATACCTAAGTTATCTTTGATATGACCAATGTTAAATTCTTCAACTAAATGTTCTAATTTTTCTTCTCGTTGTGCATCAGTTAAAGATTTACGCGTTTGCAATATCGCCATAATATTATCGTAAACACTGAGCTTTCTAAATATAGACGCTTCTTGAGGTAAGTAACCAATGCCCTTTCGTGCGCGTTCATGCATTGGCGCTAAAGTGAGGTTTTCATCATTTAAAATTATTTCGCCACTGTCACTTTCTACAAGACCAACAATCATGTAAAACGACGTAGTTTTACCCGCACCGTTTGGTCCAAGTAAACCAACTACTTGACCTGCTGATACCTGCAAGCTGACATTTTTAACAACTTTTCGGCCCTTGTATGCTTTGGCAAGCCCTTTAGCTGTTAGTGTGCTTTTGTTCATAGTCTATTTGTTTTCCTGAGTGATAACTTTTTTCACTTTTGCGGGTATTTTTTCTTTTGGTTGAAAAATAGTTTTTGTGCGTTCATTAGTTTTACTTTCTGCATTTACAAATTGGGTTTCAATGTTATAGGTAATTTTGCTACCACTAACGACACTGTCTTCTTGGCGTAATGTCGCATCGCCTGAAATAATAACTATGTTGTTCGTTGGATCATACTTTATTTCATTCGCTTGTAAGCTGAGTGGTGTTCCATCGGATAGCGTATGGTTAAAAGTCGCAGGTTTTCCTTTGGCAATATAGGTTTTTCGTTTAGCACCTGCTTGGGTAAATACTTGCGCTAAATCGGCGCGAATAATAAGTGTACCTTGAGTGATAACAACGTCATCAATATAACTAAATACTTTGTTCTTCAGATCCGCGGCCTGTCTGGATGCATCTATTTCAATTTTTTGCGTGATATCAAACTTCTCAGCAGCACTTGACGAAAAGGCAGTGCTTAATAGTATTATGCATAACAGGCTATTCTTTAACAATTTCATAAATGGATTTCACATGTTTAGTTAATGTCATTTGGTTGGTGTTTAAGTCGACGATTAAACCCTTGCCATCGATGGTAAATCCTTTACCGATAATTCTAATTTCTTGTTCAGAACTTATGATGTTTGTTCTTAGATCAAGTTCAAAATATTTTCCTTGAACTTCTTGCAATAAGCTTGTTGGATCTGTCGCTTTTAATCGTACTTGGTGTTCTAATTTTACCCGGTTATTATTATATAATATGCCTTCATTTGCGGTAACTTTCCATGTTGGCGCGTTATTTTTTGGATGTAAGGTATATTGAGGAAATTCAAAGTTGGTTATCGCTAAAGTTGCGTAATGTTCCATTCTTTGTGCATCAACCACATAAGCTAAACTGCCTTTCGCTTTATACACATTACTGTGCAGGTTTTCAGCAATAAAGTCAGGGGTAATCGTTTCATCTATCGCTTGAAATTGCGGTAGAGAAGCATTTCTCCACTCGATAATGCCATAGACACCACCTGCAATAATAAAGAAAATGAGCGTTAAACTATAAAGTCGATTCATATACTGGCACCACTAGCATTCGCTAGGGTATCTTGACTAAGCATAATTAAATCGCATATTTCACGTACTGCGCCGAAACCACCACGATTAAACGTAGTGTAATTAGCAATAGACAATATGGCTGGGTGAGCGTCATTGACGGCGATCCCTAAACCGACATAACCTATACATTCAAAGTCTGGCATGTCATCACCGACATAAGCAATTTGGTCAATAGACAACTGAAGGTTTTCGGCTATTTTTTTCAATGCTGGCAGCTTATTTTCTTCACCTTGAACAATATATTTTACTTGTAAGGCTGTCATGCGCGTCGCGACAATATTTGACGTTCGCCCAGTGATCACAGCAACATCAACACCACTCGCACCAAGTGCCTTTATGCCGTAGCCGTCTTTCGTGTGGAAGGCTTTTAATTCTTCGCCGTTGTTACCTAAATAAATTCTGCCGTCTGAAAATACGCCATCAATGTCACAAATTAATAATTTGATTTTTTTCATTGCAGAAAAAGCGGATTCAGAAATTTCACCGTATAAAGTTTGCATGATTAGATAAGTCCAGACTTGAGTAAGTCGTGCATGTTCATTGCGCCGATCGGTTGATTATCTTTATTGACAATGATTAAGCCATTAATTTTTTTATCTTCCATGATTTTCAAACCTTCTGCAGCAAGCATATCTTGATGCGCAACGGTTGGGCTTTTAGTCATGACCGATTCAATAGCGTCTTGATGAATATCGATTCGTTCATCAAGAATACGACGTAAATCGCCATCAGTAAACAAGCCTTGCAACTGATTTTTATCGTCAACTACGGCAGTCATGCCTAAGCCTTTTAACGACATTTCTACCAAAGCGTCTTTAATTTTTGCTTGAATATTGACTGTAGGGAGGCGTTCACCACTTTGCATTATATCGCTAAGACGAAGTAATAAACGTTTACCTAAACTGCCACCAGGATGAGAAAGCGCAAAGTCGTCAGCGGTAAATCCACGCGCATTCAATAACGCAACTGCTAAAGCATCGCCCATCACTAACGTAGCAGTGGTGCTTGATGTTGGTGCTAAACCTAGCGGACAAGCTTCTTGTGATACTGCAACACAAACATGAGTATCACCTAGCTTTGCTAAGGTCGAATCAGGGTTACCTGTCATGGATATAAGCTTGGCACCAATGCGTTTAATTACTGGAACTATCGCTAATACCTCACCTGTCTCACCTGAATTTGAAATAGTTAATACAACATCATCACGGGTGATCATGCCTAAATCGCCATGACTGGCTTCACCAGGGTGCACGAAAAAAGCGGGGGTGCCTGTACTTGCTAAGGTTGCGGCAATTTTTCCACCTACATGACCCGACTTCCCCATACCAACAATGATGACTCTGCCTTGGCAATCGAACATAAATTGGCAAGCCAATTCGAAACCTGGGTCAACATACTGAGCTAATTCTGCAATAGCTTGCTGTTCAATGTGAATAACATCTAAGGCGAGTTGTTTAAAATTATTCATCTGTATTTCACTGTTTATATTCTGATTAAAGTAAACGTTAGTGTTTTAATTGGCTAAAAAGTAAGACTTGATAAGCGACAAATACACCAATTAATAACAAGCCTTTCATACGGGTAATACGAAAGTTACCTTTATTTCGAGTAAAACATAATAAAAATAATAAAACGGTAACACCTAACATATAAGGGGCATCACGCGTTGCTGCATCTGAATCTATCTCTCCAGGAGCAATTAACCCCGGTATAGAAAGAACTGCAAAAATATTAAATATATTTGAGCCAATAATATTACCTAAGGCTAAATCGTCTTCTTTTTTTATGATGCTCATAATACTGGCGGCAAGTTCGGGTAAACTGGTGCCGATAGCAATCACGGTTAATCCAATAACTAAATCACTAATACCAAAAGCTTTAGCAATAAAAACGGAAGAGTCAACTAAATAGTTAGCGCTTAACGGCAGTAATATAATACCAATAATAAGCCATAAAAATGATTTTGGTTTACTGACTGCGTCGGGGACTTCTTTTTCCGCCTCTATAATTAATGGGTCATCCATCGGCTGTTTTTTGGAAGCGCGTAAAGTAATCACCAATAAGGCGACAATATACACAAAAAAGCCAATCATTAATGACAAGCCTTCATTAAAACCTAAATAGCTATCTGACAACATCCAATAGGCTAGTGCGGTTATAAATAAAATAAGTGGGATTTCACGCTTTACCGTTGAAGAGGAAACGGTAAGCGGAAGAAATAACGCGGTAATACCAAGTACCAAAGCAATATTGGTAATATTTGAGCCAATTGCGTTACCTATTGCAGTATTGGGGTTTCCGTCTAATGAGGCGGTTGCAGCTATCATCATTTCAGGTGCGGATGACCCCATAGCAACTATGGTCAAGCCTATAATCATCGGAGAAATGCCAAAATTTCTTGCTAGCGATGAAGCACCAAAGACAAATTTATCGGCACTCCAGACCAAGGTAACGAGGGAAACAAGTAAGATTAGAATTTGGATGAACATTATGGCTCCTATATTGAAAGGCTGAATTGTCGCGTGTTGCGGCTTAAAAACAAAGAGAAATTATCAAAACAGGGCAAAAAAAAATAAAAAAGCAAGATTTTATACCTACTTTCTTTGTAATAACCGTTTAACTAGCTCAAAGGCAGAAGGGTACCTATTAAGTTTTATAGCAAGTTCCGACCAAAATAAAGCGAACTTACACTTTCTTACGTTTTGGCACGTTTTCTTACGATTTTTATCCATTTTATTTACGCATTTATAATGAAGTATTTTACTTGCTCAGGTAAAATTGACGAAAATTAAATATGAACCAACAGTGACGTTACTAGAATCCTATGCCTGAAATCTTGGTAGATATCCAAAACATGAGCTTTAAGCGCGATGAAAGGGTAATTTATGACAACATTAGTTTGTCTATTCCTACAGGAAAAGTAACCGCTATCATGGGGCCAAGTGGTATTGGGAAAACAACCTTGCTGCGTTTAATCGGTGGTCAACTTAAGCCCACAGCAGGGAAAATTTTGTTCGATGGGCAAAACATTCCTACCTTGTCACGTAGTGCCTTATACGAAGTACGAAAACGTATGAGCATGTTATTTCAAAGTGGCGCATTATTTACTGATATGAGCGTTTACGACAACATTGCTTTTCCAATGCGTGAGCATAGCGACTTGTCTGAAAGTCTTATTGAAAAAATGGTTTTAATGAAACTTGAAGCCGTTGGCTTACGTGGTGCTAGAGACTTAGCCCCTGGAGAGCTGTCTGGTGGTATGGCACGTCGAGTAGCATTAGCCCGCGCTATTGCGCTTGATCCAGAACTCATTTTATATGATGAACCATTTGCCGGACAAGATCCCATTTCTATGGGCGTAATTGTTCGATTAATTAAAGATTTAAGCGAAGCGTTGGGCTTAACTTCTGTTGTGGTTTCACATGATGTTACCGAAGTAATGAGTATTGCAGATTATATTTACATTATTGCCGAGAAAAAAATTATTGGTCAAGGCACACCAGAAGAAATTCGTCAGCAGACTTCACCTTTAGTGCAGCAATTTATTCAAGGTGAAGCTGACGGTCCCGTGCCATTTCATTTTCCAGCAGCATCTTATCAAGATGAGTTACTTGGTAAGGAGCATTCATCGTGAACCAAGTTCTAACATTAGGTCAAAATATTATTAGTTTAATATCTGGCTTAGGCCGAGCAGTTATTTTATTACTGTCAGCTTTATTACATGTTCCCAATGTACGTAAAGGTTTTCCGTTATTAGTTAAGCAACTTTACTCTGTAGGCGTGTTATCACTTATCATCGTCTTGGTTTCTGGACTGTTCATCGGTATGGTTATCTCCCTGCAAGGTTATACCATACTTGTTGGCTACGGCGCTGAAGGCAGTTTAGGGCCAATGGTCGCATTATCACTTTTACGTGAATTAGGACCTGTGGTTGCTGCGTTATTATTTGCCGGTCGAGCTGGGTCTGCATTAACCGCTGAAATAGGTTTGATGAAAGCAACAGAGCAATTATCGAGCTTAGAAATGATGGCAATTGACCCATTACGTCGTGTTATT
>MAAB01029639.1_pt1 | contig 37048 bp, 31 predicted proteins | sample 1115991 | NCBI WGS metagenome assembly MAAB01 (sample SAMN04961124, study PRJNA320927) | seawater metagenome | isolation source: sample BD02T18 sea water enriched with oil for 18 days | place: USA:Gulf of Mexico | collected 2013-07-27
GACAACCTTAAGTTTGTTGTTGAGCTAATCAACCCTGTAGCGATGGACGAAGGTTTACGCTTCGCTATCCGTGAAGGTGGTCGTACTGTTGGTGCTGGTGTTGTTTCTAAAATCATCGATTAATATCTAGTTTACTAGATAAATAAAAAGACGCTTAGGCGTCTTTTTTTGTACCTGTAATTTAATGGCTTTCATAAATTGTAACAAATACCTTTACTTTAATTCTTAGTAGCCGCTTTATTATTACTTTTTTTGTATTATAGTAAAGTAATGAAAAATTTTAGGATGTAACAAATGAATAATGAAACCAAGAAAATACTAGTCGTAGATGATGATATGCGCTTACGAGCTCTTTTAGAACGCTATTTAGTTGAACAGGGCTTTGTTGTACGAAGCGCAGCTAATTCAGAGCAGATGGATCGCTTGTTAGAAAGAGAAAACTTTCACTTACTGGTCTTAGATCTAATGTTACCTGGTGAAGATGGTTTATCTATTTGTCGACGCTTACGTCAAGAATCAAATGACGTGCCCATTGTTATGTTGACAGCAAAAGGGGATGAAGTTGATCGTATTATTGGCTTAGAGTTAGGTGCTGACGACTATATGCCTAAACCTTTCAATCCAAGAGAACTGCTGGCTCGCATTAAAGCGGTATTGAGACGAAAAGTTCAAGAAGCTCCTGGTGCACCTTCGCAAGAAGAAAACATTGTTTCCTTTGGTGAATATAGACTAAACCTAGCAACGCGTGAAATGCTAAAGGGGGATTTGAATATGCCACTGACCAGTGGTGAATTTGCGGTATTAAAAGCATTAATCACTCATCCTAGAGAACCTTTGTCGCGTGATAAACTGATGAATTTAGCCCGAGGACGCGATTATTCGGCGTTAGAGCGTAGTATTGATGTGCAAGTTTCTCGCTTACGGAGAATGCTTGAAGTTGACCCTGCTAAACCTCGCTATATTCAAACCGTTTGGGGTTTGGGTTATGTATTTGTTCCAGAAGGTAAAGAAGTTGCTTAAGGTATTTGGTTGATAAGTTTGCTTAATATGAACTATGGAAGTTAACCATGAAAATATTACCACGTAGTGCTTTTGGGCAAACGGTGTTATTAATTGGATTTTTGCTCTTAATTAATCAAGTCGTGTCTTGGGTATCGATGGCTTATTATATTATTCAACCTAACGCTAAACTGACAAACGAATTGTTAGCAAAGCAAGTTAGAATGGTATTTATTGATATTGAGAATAAAGCATTAAGCCCTGCGATTGCCAAAGCTTTTCGTGAAAAAACTGGGGTTGAAATTTATCGAGAAAGTGACGCGCTTTCGTTAGGGTTAGCAGATGCCACTTACCTGCCAGGACGGTCAATAGGAATGAGTGAGTTACTACTCGGTGAAACTGAAGTAAGAGCTACGCAAGGAGGTGATCAATATATATTTTGGATCAGGCCTCCGCAAGCCCCTAATTACTGGATAAGAATACCGCTTACGGGTTTAGACGAAGCAAATTTTTCTCCTTTAACTGTTGTGCTTATGTTCCTTGGTTTGCTCAGTGTTATTGGCGGCTGGCTATTTGTTAGACAAATTAATCGTCCACTAAAAGCGCTGCAAAAAGCAGCACAAGATGTGGGCCGCGGTGAGTTCCCTCTACTTTTAGCTGAACGTGGTACCACTGAAATGGTTGCTGTGACGGAAGCTTTCAATAGAATGTCCCGCGGTATTAAGCAACTAGAAGAAGATAGAAACTTATTAATGGCAGGTATATCACATGATTTGCGTACCCCACTAACAAGAATTCGCTTAGCGGCTGAAATGATGTCTGAACAGGATGAATTTTTAAAAGATGGTATAGAAACTGATATAGATGATATGAACGGTATCATAGATCAATTCATAGATTACATTAGACATAATTCTAAAGATAAAGCTGAACTCACCGATTTAAATGGATTGGTCCATGATGTTATGCATACCGAGTTGATTTCTGGCCGACATATTAATTTTACCGAACAAACGATACCCGAAATACCTATCCGCTTTGTGGCCATGAAACGGGTACTCGCTAACTTAATTCAAAATGCCTTTCGTTATTCGGATGAAGATATCGACATTACATCTAATATTACTGATGATAAAGAATTTGTTTACTTTTGTGTTTGTGACCGTGGTCCCGGTATTCCAGAAGAAGATATGGAACGCCTTTTTCAACCATTTACACAGGGTGATAAAGCCAGGGGTACAGAAGGAAGCGGTTTAGGTTTAGCGATTATTAAACGTATTGTTGATACACATGAAGGTGAAGTAATTCTTAGCAATCGTGTTGGTGGTGGGCTATCGGCTAAAGTCTTATTGCCAATTAAATAATTTTTGAAGATACCATGCTGAAGTGCTAATGTTTTCCATATCAAATTATATTATATGGTTGATAAGTAATAAAAAGCCGCTACATCTTACGATGTAGCGGCTTTTGTCATGCTTGAATCAGTTACATTATAACTGAGGACCCGCTTCAACTAATGATTTACCATTGTCTGTATCAGTAAATTTATCGAAGTTGTTTACAAAACGTTTTGCTAAATCAACGGCCTTGTTGTGCCATTCTGTTTGCTCAGTATATGTATCTCTAGGGTCTAAAATATCCCCTTCAACTCCAGCAACGCTCGTTGGAATTTCTAAGTTAAATAATGGTAAAACAGTTGTTTCAGCACTATCGATAGAACCATCTAAAATAGAATCAATAATTGCACGAGTTGCTTTAATTGAAATACGCTTGCCTGTGCCGTTCCATCCAGTGTTAACTAAATAAGCCTCTGCACCAGCATCCTGCATACGTTTGCGTAAAACTTCTGCATACTGAGTAGGGTGTAAGCTTAAGAACGCTGCACCAAAACAACTTGAAAAAGTTGGAGTTGGCTCGGTAATTCCACGCTCAGTTCCTGCTAACTTAGCCGTAAAGCCAGACAAGAAGTAATATTCAGTTTGTGCCGGTGTTAACTTTGATACGGGCGGTAAAACACCAAAAGCATCAGCGGTTAAAAATATAACTTTTTTCGCATGACCTGCACGTGAAATAGGCTTAACAATATTTTCAATATGATCAATTGGGTATGAAACACGGGTATTTTCTGTTTTTGAATTATCATCAAAATCGATTTTACCGTTTTTATCAACGGTAACGTTTTCTAATAATGCGTTACGACGAATCGCATTATAGATATCAGGTTCGTTTTCTTTACTTAAGTTAATGGTTTTAGCATAACAACCACCTTCAAAGTTGAAAACACCATGGTCATCCCAACCATGTTCATCATCACCAATTAGTTGACGTTTAGAGTCAGTTGATAGTGTAGTTTTACCTGTACCAGACAAACCAAAGAATACAGCTACATCGCCTTCTTTGCCTACGTTAGCACTACAGTGCATTGACGCTATGCCTTTTAAAGGTAATAGGTAGTTCATCATTGAGAACATACCTTTTTTCATTTCTCCACCGTACCATGTACCGCCGATTAATTGAATTTTTTCAGTTAAATTGAAAGCTACAAAGTTTTCAGAGTTTAAACCTTGTTCTTGCCATTTATCGTTAGTTGTCTTTGCGCCATTCATTACTACGAAATCAGGTTCGTAATCTTTCAGCTCTTCATCCGAAGGGCGAATAAACATGTTCTTTACAAAATGTGCTTGCCACGCTACTTGAGTGATAAAACGTACTTTTAAACGTGTATCTTCATTTGCACCACAATAAGTATCAACAACAAATAAGCGTTGTTTAGAAAGTTGGCTGGTCACTAACGTTTTTAAGTGATCCCAAGTTTCTTGCGTCATAGGCTTGTTGTCATTTTTACCTTGATCAGACCACCAAACGGTATCACGGCTAGTGTCATCACGAACAATGTACTTATCTTTAGGTGAACGGCCAGTAAAAATACCGGTATCAACATTAACTGCACCCAGTTCGGTTTCTACGCCTTTATCAAAACCGGCTAAGCCAGATTTTGTTTCTTCAGCAAAAAGTAACTCATAAGACGGATTGTAAACAACCTCGGCAACATCATTGATGCCATATACAGATAAATCAATTGAGCTTTCTAAAGAAGCCATAGTGAATACTCTCCTAAAAGTATGACGGTGAACATTATAGTATGTTAAACATTTTTTGAGAGCGCAATTTTAGGCGATTACAAGACAAAACGAAAGTAAAATTTCTTTCGTTGTGAAAGTTTTCACTATAACTTTCATTTATAGTGGGGGGAGGTGATTTAGTGCATTAAAATATTTATGCTGTTTTCTACCTTGCAACTTAAGTGTTATGTCAACTTAGTTATGTAAAATCAGCTTGTTAATAGATTTTTGTGATCAATGAGTATTCACCTTTTATGCACTTGTTGTAGATAATAAGCCATGAAGATAATAGGATATTTTATTTAAAAATAATGAAAAAAATGTTTTGTTGTGGAAAAAAATGTTTGCTAATGAAAGTTAGAAAAGGAAATTAAGACAATAAAATAATTAAAAAAGAGATTATTGCCTTAATTCAGTCATATTAATTAAAAATATAGAGCTTAGAAGATATCTTCCTCAGCGCTATTGTTACTACCATCAAGAATTTCGTCACTGTTATCTTCGGTCACATATTCAGTGGGTGCTGTGCCCAATTTAAAGTATTCAAAACGACTGCTCTTATCTGATTTAGAGGTTAATTTACCTGACGTTTTATCAATGCGCACTGAAACAATATCGAGAGGCTGTTCAAATGATTCTACGGGGTAATCAGCCAAAGCGACTTTCATGAAGTCTATCCAAGGGGGCTGAGCTGATTTTGCGCCAGCTTCTAAGCCGTAAACTTGTTTTTCACCAAGGTTACGATTATATAGCGTTTTTCCTAAGTTTCTGCCGCCGTCGTCAAAGCCTATCCAAGAGGTGGTGACTAACCGGCGGCTATAACCTGAAAACCAAGCATCATTAGACTGATTGGTTGTTCCTGTTTTCCCTGCAATATCGCGGCGTTTCAATGTTTTCGCTCGCCAACCCGTACCTTGCCAAAAAGGTTTTACACGCCAATCAGCGCCCCAAATAGCAGCATTTAATGCCTGTGTAACTAAGAATGCATTTTGTGAACTAATGACTCGTTCAGCTCGATTAATTGGTTGTTCAGTGACTTTGTCGGACATTACATCGTTATTATCAGTCAATGCTGCAGTTTCATTATGCTGATTATTATCGAGCTCACAAATTTCACAAGCAATGGCTGGAGAGGCTTGAAAAAGTATATTACCAAATGAATCTTCAATTCGGTCTATCAAGTATGGGTCAATTAAAAATCCACCATTAGCGAAAGTAGCAAAGCCTGTTGCAACTTCTAAAGGTGTTAACGATGCTGAGCCAAGAGCAAGTGTTTCATTACGAGGCAAATCGTCGGGTGAAAAACCGAAAGACAATAAATGGGGAATAATTCTATTAAGCCCTACTGCTCTTAATAGTCGAACAGCGATAACATTTTTGGATTGTGCCAATGCTAAACGTACTCGAATATCACCATCATAATTGGCTGGTGAGTTACTAGGACGCCATACCGTACCTGAGCTTCTGTCCCATTGGTTAATCGGTGCATCATTAACCAATGTTGCTAGCGTAAAACCATTATCTAATGCGGCAGAGTATATAAAGGGTTTAATGTTTGAGCCCACTTGCCGTTGGGCTTGGGTAACACGGTTAAACTGACTTTGTTTAAAGCTAAAACCACCAACGGCTGCTTTTATAGCGCCATCGTCAGGAGATAAAGATATTAAAGCTGAACTTACCTGTGGCAGTTGGCTGAGTTTAAAACCTTGTTCTGTTTTAATAACAAAAATAACATCGCCATAATTGAGTATTTCATCGGCCGTTTTAGGAGCTGCCTCTTGATTTTCATCATTAATATATTTACGAGCCCAAGACATTCCTTGCCAGAGAATTTTATCTTCAATTAGCGATGAAGGCTTTGTCTCATCAGCCTCAATAATTTTAATGTAAGCCGATTTTTCCAGAACACCAGTAACTACAGCGGGAATAAGTGTTTGATAGCGTTTCGTTTTTGCTAATACTTGATAAATTTCTTCATCATTAAGTTCGTTATCTGTACTTTGTAGAGTTTCGTCAGTGGAATCGTTTGAGTTTACTTTGGTATCCGCATTATTTTCTGGACGCAAAGACGTTATAGCACCACGATAGCCATGGCGCATATCATAGGATAATAAATTATCAACGACGGCTTGTTGAGCGGCGTTTTGAATTGTAGAGTTAACGGTTAAATAGACCTTGTATCCACCTGTATAGGCTTGCTCTTTACCATAAAGATCAATCATTTCTTGATGTGCCATTTCAGCAATGTAAGGAGCATTTAGTTCGATTTTTGCGCTGTGTCTTTTACCTGTAATCGGTGATTTATTAGCTTGTGAAAGCTCTGTTGAATTTATATAGCCCGCGGTATACATACGTTGCAATACAATGGCTCTGTTAGCTTTTGCATTTTTAGGTGAACGAATAGGATTTAAATTTGAGGGCGCTTTAGGTAAACCCGCTAAAACAGCAATTTGGGCTAAAGTTAATGCTTTGACATCTTTACCATAATAGACTTGAGCCGCTGCGCCAAAACCAAAACTTCGGTGTCCTAGAGGGATCTTGTTCATATATAGAGCGAGTATTTCATCTTTACTTAATAAGCTTTCAATATGAAAAGAAAGAAAAATTTCTCTGATTTTTCGCGTGTAAGTTATTTCTCTACTTAAGAAGAAGTTGCGGGCGACCTGCATAGTGATTGTACTTGCCCCGCCTTTGTTTTGTCCCATTAACTTACCTAATACGGCTCGTCCCATTCCTATGGGATCGACACCAAAATGTAAATAGAATCGGTCGTCTTCACTGGCAAGAATGGCATTAACCAACTGTTGGGGGAAGTCGGAAAGTTTTAATGGAATACGTTTTTTTTCGCCATATTGATTAATTAGTTTAGAGTCGGCACTAAAGATTTGCATGGGAGTTTGCCATTGCATATCTTTAAGCGATTGAACGTTAGGCAATTCACTGCGCATTGAAAAATATAAAGCGACTAAAGATAAACAGGCTAGCGCGGCTAAATACAGGCTGAATTTTATCAGGCGTTTGAATGAAAACACTAAAATATTCTCTCGATATTGAACAAAAAAACGATTAATAACACTAGTATATCCTGTAAAAGAATGTAATAAATGTATTTATCTCAATTTTGTGCCTAATATAATATCTAGGTATTTTAGTTTCTTTTAGTTTATTCATTTAAACTGTGTTGTTTTTAGTAAATTAACTCTTTTAGTAGGACGTTATGCTCAGCAGTTTTTTTAAAAAGAAAGCATCGTTAATGGTGGGCATCGATATAGGTTCTCATTCAGTTAAGGCTGTATTGTTAAATCAAAGTGATGAAGGCTATGTGCTTGAATCTGTCGCGACAGAAGTTATGCCTCGTGGAGCCATTATAGACAGGGAAATTCAAGATATTGATGCTGTCGGGAAAGTTGTCGCGAAAATTAGAAAAGAAATTACTTCTTCAGTGACTCAAGCTGCAGCGGCCGTTTCTGGTCAAACAGTGATCACGAAAGTTATTTATATGGATGTGAATTTATCCGAACAAGAGCTTGCCAGTCAGATTGAAATAGAGGCTGATAGCTTAATTCCTTATCCTTTAGATGAAGTCAGTTTAGATTTTGAAAAACTGGACATTAACGAATCAGATCCTACTAAAGTTAACGTACTTTTAAGTGCTGCGAGAACTGAATCGATAGAGGCAAGAGTTGTAGCATTAGAGGCTGCTAATTTTCAAACAAGAGTTATTGACGTTGAGTCGTATGCGATCAGTAGAACTTATGATTTAAGTCTTTCTCAATTACCTGATGATGCAAATGACAAAACGGTTGCTATTGTTGATATTGGTGCGACGATGACACTTTTCTCAGTCACGGATTCTGGTACTCATATATATAGCCGAGATCAACTTTTTGGTGGCGAACAATATACTCGTTCAATAGTGTCTTATTACAACTTAACTTTTGAAGAAGCCGAAAAAGCAAAAATAAATAATGAGTTACCACCCAACTACAATTTTGAAGTGTTAGGGCCTTTTCACACTATTTTTGTTCAACAAATTCGTCGTGCTATTCAGATGTTTTTGACGTCAAGCGGTAAAAGTAAAATTGATTATTTGATTGTTTCAGGTGGCAGTGCGGCAATTGAAGGGTTAGATACTTTATTAAGTGAAGAGTTAGGTATGCATACCGTTATTGCTGATCCATTTCAGTACATGACCGTCTCTGAAAGTATCGATAAAGATAGTCTTGCTAAAAACGCTTCACAATATATGGTTGCGGCTGGTTTAGCATTAAGGAGTTTTTCGCCATGGCATTTATAAATTTACTCCCATGGAGAGAAGAAGCTGAAAAAGCACAACAGCGTGAATATTTTACAATATTAACCATGGTTGCTGTTGCAGCCTTTGCTTTTGTTTTTATGGTTAGCCAGTTTTATCAAATGCGTATTGATGGGCAAGCAGCTCGTAATCAATTTCTGCAAAATGAAATTCAATTATTGGATGTGCGTATAGCTAAAATCAAAAATTTGAATGAAAAGAAAAAAGAACTGAAGAAAAGAACAAGTGTGGTTGAACAGTTACAACGTAGTCGTAATGTAGGTACAGAGGTACTTAATGAAATCGCTAAAATAGTCCCTACGGGGGTTTATTTAACAAAATTAGAAAAGCAAGGAAACAGCATTAAAATTGTTGGGAAAAGTGAGTCGAATAATCATTTGGCGAATATGATTCGTGAAATAGAACGCTCAACCCTTTTAACTGATGCAACTTTAGAATCTATAACCACTAATGAAGCAAAAAGTAAGTTGTTAAGTGACTTTAAAATGCAGGTACGTATTCAAGGGTTGCTGAACTCTGTTGACGGCGTTAATGAAAACGGAGATAAGTCATGAAAATAGATTTAGCTCAATTTTTTGAACAATTTGAAGGACTAGACGGTGAAAATATAGGGCAATGGCCTAAAGCTGTTAAGATTGTATTAGCAACGTTTTTAGGTGTAGTAGTTATTTCTTTAGGATATTTTTTATTAATCAGTGACAACATAGACCTATTATCTGTAACTGAAGAAGAAGAGGTTACACTCAAACGTCAATATCAAATTAAATATCACGTAGCTGCGAATCTTGAATTATTTCAGCAACAGATGAAGGATGCTGAGGCCTTATTTGCCAATCAGTTGAAAAGCTTACCCGAGAGTCATGAAACACCTGGCCTATTAGATGATATTACTTTTGTTGGCACAACAAGTGGATTGAATTTTGTTAAGCTTAATTGGCAACCTGAAATAACACGTGAAATTTATATTGAATTACCAATCGATATTGAAGTGGTTGGCACGTATCATGAGTTTGGTGATTTTGTTAGTAAAATAGCGGGCTTACCTCGTATTGTTACTTTGCACGATTTCGATATTGATATAAATAGAGTTGACAATAGTTTACTTAGTTTAAAATTACAGGCAAAAACCTATCGCTATAGAGAGGCTGAGAAAAAATGAAAAAATTAGCCTTATTAATCGTCATTGTTGTGGGGAGCACGGGGTGTTTCGACGATACTACAGATTTACGTACTCATATTGCGACGGTTCAAGCTGCTACCCCTAATACAATAGAACCTATGCCGGAAATATTAGCTTTCGATCACTTTGACTATTCTGTGCATTCATTGCGTAGTCCATTTGATAAGCCAAGGGCTGAAGCTATCCAGCAGAAAATTCAACAAATGTCAGGGTGTTTGAGTCCCGATCCAAGAAGGCGAAAGCAGCCTTTAGAGACATTTTCGCTTAGTAATCTTACTATGCGGGGAACGTTAGGTGAGCAAGGTGTGATCTGGGCGCTTGTTGAAGCATCAGATGCAACATTACATAGAGTTGCTATTGGAAGTTACTTAGGTTTGAATAACGGTCGAATTACGGCGGTTAGTCAACAAAAAGTTCAAGTTACCGAATTAATTCCTGATGGCGCAGGCTGTTGGGTAGAACGTGAAACGGTTGTTAAAATGGTCAAATCTGGTACGGAGAGTTAAAGGAAGTCATGATGCTATTTAATAAAATTAAAAGTTATCGTCAATTTTCTCATCGAGTAAGCAGTAAAGCGGTTGCCGCGTTACTGTTATATTGTTTTGCGTTTACGGCATGGTCTGCTGACCTAGTCGGTATCAAATATAATACCTTGCAAAATGATGAGATAGAGCTGCAATTCGAATTTTCTTCAGATATTGTTATTCAGCCCGAAATGAAAACGGCAATGAACCCTGCACAAATTAAAATAACTTTTAATGCGGATAAATTTAATGAGAGCTTACTTAATACGTCAATTGAGCATGCTGGTGTTAGCCACATTAGTGTTCAAAAATTATCAGGGAAGGTTGTTGCAACGGTTCATTTAGATCAACTCGCTGTGTTTGATATTCATCAAACTGAAAATATATTTTCATTGGTTTTAAATAAAGGGGTGGTTAATTCTCCTGTCACTCAAGTGAACCCTCTCGGTAACAATTTTATTAATAATATCGATTCAATTGATTTTAGAAACGGTGAAAACGACGAAGCTCAAATATTAGTATATCTTGACGACAGTATGGTCGCGGTAGATGTTGCTGACAAACTCGGCAAACTTTATATTGAGTTTCATAACACCAAAATAATCGATGATTTACTTTATAAGTTAGATGTAACAGATTTTGGTACGCTCGTTACAGGTATTGAGACCTTTCGTGATGGACGAAATGCCCGTTTAGTTGTCGATATCGATAGCGATTTTACTTTCAAACATCAACAGTTGAATAGTGTCTTTTCCTTAACCGTTTCTAAAAATGCTAAAACACCAGGCTATTTAGAGGAAGATGCTGATTTCGTTGGACGGGCAATATCATTGAACTTCCAAGATATCTCAGTAAGAACCGTGTTACAAATTATTGCTGACTATAACGGTTTCAACCTGGTAACAAGTGATACTGTTTCTGGCAATATTACCTTGCGATTAGATGGCGTTCCATGGGATCAAGCACTTGATATTATATTAAAAGTTAAAGGCTTAGATAAGCGCATGGAAGGCAATATATTAATGGTTGCACCAAGTGATGAACTTTCAGCCCGAGAAGCTCGTGACTTACAAGCTAAGCAACAAGTTGAAGAACTTGCATCACTTTATTCAGAGTATGTACAAGTGAACTATGCGAAAGCTATCGACTTTGCAAACTTAATAAAAAGTGATGACAACAGTATTTTATCGACACGAGGCAGTATCAGCGTTGATGAACGTACGAATACGTTATTGATTCGTGATACGGCAAAGAGTATTGAAGATATCAGGCGTATGGTCAGTGTGCTGGACATTCCTGTGCGACAAGTGGTTATTGAAGCGCGCATGGTTACGGTGAAAGATAGTATCAATGAGGAACTCGGCATTCGTTGGGGGGTAACTGATACAGATGGAGAATATGCAACTTCAGGTACCATAAAAGGAGCTGATACCGCGGGAACGGGTGTTGTTCCTGCATTAGCTGATAGGCTAAATGTAAACTTACCGGTTGCTAACCCCGCAGGTAGTATTGCTTTTCAAGTAGCACGTTTAGCCGATGGGACTATTTTAGATCTTGAATTGAGCGCTATGGAAAAAGAAAATAAGGGTGAAATTATAGCAAGTCCCCGTATCACTACCGCTAATCAGAAAGAGGCTTATATTGAGCAAGGCGTTGAAATACCTTATCAAGAAGCATCTTCAAGTGGAGCAACGTCTACTCAGTTTAAGAAAGCCGTGTTAAGTTTAACTGTTACACCGCACATTACACCGGATGATCGCATCATTCTTGATTTGGTCGTAACTCAAGATACGGTTTCTGATGTACAAAGTGGTCAAGCGCCGGCAATTGATACTCAGCGTATAGGCACACAAGTTTTAGTAAACAATGGTGAAACTATCGTACTTGGTGGTATTTATCAGCAAGCAATTATCAGTTCAGTATCAAAAGTTCCAGTTTTAGGTGATATTCCATACTTTGGCTGGTTATTTAGGAACAGTAATAACTTTAATGAGAAAAAAGAGTTACTCATTTTCGTTACTCCGCGCATCGTAACCGAGCGTTTTTAAACATATTTGCAATAAACTGAGCATTTTCATATTTATTTCGTCTCAGTTAACTTGCAATTTACACCCAACAATTGCGATAATTACGCCCTTAAAATTTTCGGAGGGGGTTCCCTCATATTTGTAAACGTAATTATTGATACGAGCTTAAGTTAATCTAATGGCAGAAAAACGTAATATTTTCCTTATTGGCCCTATGGGGGCTGGTAAAAGCACAATTGGTAGAGAATTAGCTGATAGGCTACATCTTGAATTTTTTGACTCTGATCAGGAAATAGAACGCCGTACAGGTGCTGATATCGCATGGGTATTCGATCTTGAAGGTGAAGAAGGCTTTCGTAAAAGAGAAGAAGGTGTGATTGAAGACCTAAGTGAAAAACAAGGTATTGTTTTAGCGACTGGTGGTGGTTCAGTGATCAGTACACAAGTACGTAATCGTTTATCGGCACGTGGTGTTGTTGTTTATTTAGAAACAACAATAGACAAGCAAGTTGCTCGAACACAACGTGATCGTAAACGTCCATTGCTACAAACTTCAGAAGAGCCTAGAACTGTACTTGAAAATTTAGCAATAGAACGCAATCCTTTGTATGAAGAAATTGCTGACGTTATTGTTAAAACTGATGATCAAAGTGCAAAAGTTGTGGCTCATAAAATTGTTGAGCGTTTAGATTTTTAAAAGTAAATAAGCATCCCTAAAAATGACAACGCTAAATGTTGATCTCGGTACACGCAGTTATCCAATTTATATTGATAGTGGGCTATTAAACGATAATAGTCTGCTTTCTCAGTATATACACGGGAAACGTGTCTGCATCGTTTCTAATAATATTGTTGAACCCTTATATCTTGCTGCTTTGAAATCCAAACTAGCAGATTTTCAGGTTGACGAAATTATATTACCCGATGGTGAAGCACAAAAGTCGCTTGCAAACTTTGACGTTATTATGTCTCATCTGTTGGAAAACAGGCATGGTCGTGATTCAACCTTAATCGCTTTAGGCGGTGGTGTTATTGGTGATATTACGGGGTTTGCTGCCGCATGTTACCAACGTGGCATAAACTTTATTCAGATACCTACAACATTACTCTCTCAAGTTGATTCTTCTGTAGGTGGAAAAACAGCCGTTAACCATCCACTTGGTAAAAATATGATTGGTGCGTTTTATCAGCCCCAAGCTGTTTTTATTGATATCGATAGCTTATCTACTTTGCCTGAACGTGAGTTTAATGCTGGCATGGCCGAAGTTATCAAATATGGTATTTTAGGTGATGGACAGTTTTTTACTTGGTTAGAAAATAACAGTGAAAAAATAAAATCAGGGCATAAAGCAACATTAATCGAGATGATCGAAAGTTGTTGTCGATGTAAAGCTGACATTGTTTCTGCGGATGAAACCGAAGCAGGTGTTCGTGCCTTATTAAATTTAGGCCATACTTTTGGCCATGCGATAGAAGCAGACCAAGGATATGGTCAATGGTTACACGGTGAAGCTGTAGCTACTGGCATGGTACTTGCCTCTAAATTATCTGTAGCATTGAATTTGCTTGAAGCGTCAGATCTTCGTCGTATAGAAACTTTAATTGCCGCGTTTAATTTACCACTTATAGCGCCTGAAAATATGGGCTTTGAAGAATTTATTTGTCACATGCGTCGTGATAAAAAGAATTTAGCTGGTGTGATTCGTTTAATCGTACCTACAGCTATTGGTCAATCTGAACTGCGTGATGATATTAGTGAGGATATGCTTCAGCAAATTCTGTAATTTTAATACAGGACAGGTGAAACATGTCTGCACTAGCACATGCAATAGAATCTAACGCACCACAAAGCATTACAACCATCAGCGTAAATGCGCGCGTTGATTATATTCTACGTTTTTCAAAACATGCAGTCTTGGTTGTCGACCAAGACGAAAATGTTTATTCGCAAGTTGCTAGTCAATTTCTTGGCTCATTAGCAAATGATCACAATGCAGCATTTATCACTGTGTCACCTAAACTCAATGACATTCAAATTCGTTGCCGAATAGTCGAGCAACTGTTTGCAGACATCTTATTTGATCCCGAACAATCACTTGCTGTTAGTTTGATTAATTTAGCGAAACAAGAAAAGCAACTTATAGATATTGTCATTGAACATACACAGTACTTGTCTCTGCAAATTTTACATGAATTATGTCAACTTACCGATATTGCAAAAAAAGCTAATTACCCTATAAGTGTCTTAATGCTTGGGACGCCACAAACGGGAACATTGCTAGCAAATAACAAATCGCTTTTTAATAACAAAATCTCGATTTTATCTGGTCAAACAGGACAGTTATTAACATTGAATGCCAAGGTGTTTAAAGTAAGCTCTCCTTTATTCAAACTTACACGTACCGTGAAATGGTTGATGATTTTTACGGCTTTTGTGATTAGTTTGTCGTTATTAGGCTTTTGGTTACTTCAACAAGATGCTTTTAGCTTAAAGACCAAATTAGGCTTACAAAGTGCGACGCAGAATGCTAACTCTTTTGTAGTTGAAACAGAGCAACCGCTAAAGGCAATTACTTTAATAGCCAAACCCGCTGATATTTTTCATTCCCTAACGTCAAATAAAACACAAGATATTGACGAAAAAGTACCAGAGATTGCTAATCCAGTTGATATTGTGAGTGCGATATCAGCTTTTCAAGACTCACCTGAAGTAAATGATGCAATAAAAGCAATTTCCGTCAATGAAAGACCAAAGCGCTTTGAGTCCTTCCTTGATAATAACACGTCAGAGCAAAAGCTTGCTGATCCGGTAACTAACAACGAAGTGAGTAGCTTATTATCACAAGCGCCGGTATTAACCGTCACTGCTTTAGATAATGACAACAAAGAGACAGTTAAAAATATTGACGGTATTGCAAGTATTAATGTTGATGTTGATTATTATACCAACGCCAAAACAGGTTTTGTAATCCAAATCGCCGGTTTCACACGACTTCCTGTTTATCAACAATTTTTGCCTGATTTCACAGCAATAAAAGTTAAACGTTATCATCGCCTACTAAAGCAACAGCCAATGTTGGTAATAACTTCGGAAATATATTCAACCCGCCTTGATGCGGAACAAGCTATAACGCGGTTACCAAGTACGATAATCTCGCATCAACCCTGGATAAAATCAGTTGAAGCGATTAATAGTGAAATCAGTCGCTTTCAACGCTCCCAATAAAGCGCTAATCAGTATACAATTCGCATTCTTTTTAGTGTTTAAACTCAGTGTTTAAATCAGCAGTTGTAGGTAAGTGGTTTCAATGGTTAAAAAACATCGAGCATTTTTAAAATGGGCTGGCGGAAAATATGGTCTATGCGATGTAATTAATAAGTTATTACCGAAGGGGGATCGACTTATTGAGCCTTTCGTTGGTGCTGGTTCAGTCTTCTTAAATAGTAATTATGAACATTATTTGTTGAATGATATCAATCAAGATCTAATAAACCTTTATAATATTATTAAAGAAAAACCTCAGCAATTTATAACTGATGCTGCCAAATACTTCACACCGGAATATAATCAAGAAAAAGTCTACTATCAATTGCGGGCAGAGTTTAATGCTAGTAGTGATAGTTACTTCCGATCGCTAATTTTTCTCTATATGAACCGTCATGGTTATAATGGTTTATGCCGATATAATAAGTCAGGGGGTTACAATGTACCTTTTGGGCGATATGTCCGCCCATACTTTCCTGAAAATGAAATGTTATTTTTTGCCGAAAAAGCAAAGAAAGCGACCTTTATTTGTAACGGATATCGAGAAACCTTTGCGCATGCAAAAAGTGGCGATGTAATTTACTGTGATCCACCTTATGTACCGTTAAGTAAAACTGCGAGTTTTACTAGTTATGTGGGAAATGGTTTTGGTTTAGATGAACAAGCTGATTTAGCTAATATTGCAGAAGAAGTAACAACAGAAAAAAACATATCAGTAGTGATCAGTAATCACGATACTATTTGGACACGTAAAATTTACGAGCATGCAGACAAGCAAAAAACGATTCAAGTCGCTCGTACTATTAGCCAAAAAGCAAGCAAACGCACTAAAGTTGCTGAATTGTTAGTGCTTTATAAATAGTGCTTAAGGTAATACGAGTGAGACAACAGCCACTAATACGCCAACAAAAATAGCCGCACCTAAAATACCCACAATCAGAAAGTGACTTAATTTTCCCTCGCTGAAATCTCGCTCTCTATTTTTATTACTCTGCACGCCCAAAAAAGCGGCCGCAACACTTTTTATGACAGATATGAAGCTGCTCTCTTTTTGTGAAGAATCTGACATTTTTGAAAAGTTACTGATAGTCATGATAAATTTTCTTTGTTAGGGGGGAATTTTATATTCGCCTACTTTCTGAACTAAAACAATAGTTATTGAAATACTTTGGCAGAAAAGACGCTCATTATACTATGTTAATCAACTGGCTACTTTACCTATTGCGCTGAAAGATGCTTTTAGGAGATGGTTATAACCTGCGCATTGTTTAATCGTGCAGTGAAAGTTAACACTAAAGTATCAGCAACGAATGCACTTACTTTAAGTATGCAAATGAAAACCTCAGTAGTGATGATTTTCATTACAGAGAGGTTAATCCGTATGCTAAGGGAAGTTTTGGCTGTTGAACAAATAAACTTATTACTAGGCTAGAGTTTTATTGTAACAATGATTATAGTGACGTCGATATCACTGTATGTAAATATATCCATAGAACTTAATTAAATAATATGAAGAAGCCAATGAAATTTAAATTACTCACTAGTGCAAGTTTATTAAGCCTCGCGCTTTTATCTGCTTGCGGACAAAACAATAAAACATCTGTAACGACTGCTGATAAAACGCCACAAGTGAATGAACAAAACATAAAAGCACATGTGGAATTCCTTGCTGATGATACGTTACTTGGGCGTGATACCGGTAGCGATGGCTATCAAATTGCTGCTAATTATGTGAAGTCATATTTCAAGCAATTAGGCTTAACACCTATGGGTGAGCACAAAGGCTTTGAGCAACAAGTGACATTTCGTAAAGCGTTTCTTGAAGAGAATAGTGCTAAATTATCAGTCGTAAATAGTGATGGTGAAGTTGCTCTTGAATTTAAAGACGCCTTCATTATGTCTGGAGATAGTGTTTCAACAATATCGGCTATTGAAGCGGAAACGGTTTTTGTTGGCTATGGCGTAGTCTCTGCCGACTTTGGTTACGATGATTACAAAGATATCGACGTTGAAGGTAAAGTCGTGGTTGTATTAACCGGTCGTCCTAATGATCTACCGTCAGAAGAAGGTGCACATATTGGCTCTGGCAGTGAAAAACTAAAACATGCAGTAAAAAATGGCGCCGTTGGTTTTATTACGATTCATACACCAAAGCGTGATGCAGTACGTACTTTTGCTAAAACAGCCTCTTATGCCGATTCTCCTCGCCTTAATTGGTTAGATAAAGAGGGCATGCCTTTTGGGAAATACCCTGAATTGAAAGGCGGTGCTTATGTTAGTGCTGAACACGCAGAAGCTCTATTTGTTGGTGCAGAACGTAAGTTAGCTGATGTATTGAATGATGATACTAATAACGTTGCCATTAAGGGCTTTGCGTTGAACTCAAGTGTAAAAATGGCAAGTAAAAGTCGTCATGAAGAAATTACTAGCCCTAATATTATTGCGGCTATTGAAGGTAGTGATCCGACGCTAAAAGATGAGTATGTGGTTTTTAGTGCTCACCTTGACCATATTGGTGTAAGTAGTCATGGCGATGAAGAAGATAAAATTAATAATGGTGCATTAGATAACGCTTCTGGCGTTTCAATTTTACTTGAGACCGCACGTTTATTATCAAGCATGCCTGAAAAACCTAAGCGTTCTATTTTGTTTGTGGTTGTCACCGCAGAAGAAAAAGGTTTATTAGGTTCAAGCTATTTTGCAACGAATCCAACGGTACCTGCTACGAAAATGGTTGCGAACGTTAATTTAGATATGCCATTAATTTTATACCCATTTGCCGATATTATTGCCTTCGGTTCTACCCATTCAAGTTTAGGACCTATTGTTGCTCGTGCTGCCGAAAAAATTGATTTATCTTTAAGTGACGATCCAATGCCTGAACAAGCATTATTTACTCGCAGTGATCATTATAGCTTTGTAAAAGCTGGCGTACCTTCGGTATTTTTAATGACAGGTTTTCAATCTAAAGATCCTGACATTAATGGTGGTGAAGTATTTGGCGATTTTTTCAAAAATCACTATCATCAGCATAGTGATGAAGCAACTTTACCTATTCGTTACGATGCGGCCGCAAGCTTTGCAGAAGTGAACATGATGATAGGCTTAGAGATTGCCAATGGTGAGCAACGTCCGACGTGGAATCAAGGCGACTTTTTTGGGAAAACATTCGCTCAGTAAGTTCCTTTCATAAATACTATAAGGACGCAGTGATGAAGATCACTGCGTTTTTTGTTTTCTGTATTAAAGCAACAAGCTACACTATAAATATTATTTGATAAAATATGGATATCCCATGAACGCTCATGAATACGCAGTACAAGCCAATGGCTCTTTTGCCTTACCCGATGCCTGCTTTAAAATAAAAGCGCTGATGGAGAATGAAAACTCAAGCATAGAAGATTTTGCTAATGTGATCAGTGTTGACCCCTCAATGACTTCTCGCTTATTACAAATAGCAAACAGTGCTATTTATAGCTTCCCTGGTGAAATAAGTACTATTTCTCGTGCCATCACTATTATTGGCACCCAAGCTATTTATAACATGATGCTGGTCGATGTTGCTGCAACTGCTTTTAAACACTTTTCAAACCAAGCGATTGACCTAAAGCGTTTTTGGCGAATGAGCATCTTTTGTGGTTTAGCCGCTAAGAATCTCGCCATTAAAGCGGGGATCCGAGATATCGAACGTTTGTTTGTTGCCGGATTATTACAAAATTTCGGAGAATTAATTGTCGCTAAAATTAGTCCTGAACTTGCACAGCAATGTGAAAAATATTCACCTGAGCAACTGCCATGGAGTTTGCAGCAGAGGTTCTTAGCTTTTACTTATACCGAAGTTTCCGCTGAATTATTAAAAATTTGGCAGATTCCAGAAAAAATAATTTTACCTATTCGTCATTATAACGAAGCAAAAACTATTCAAATTAATAAGGATGTTAAAGTTTTATACCTTGCTTCACATCTCGCATTAGTGGACAGCCATCCCGAAGTCTTTAATTACGATGATATTGTTGAAAAGAGCTTACTTAAAAATTTGAATATTTCTGATGATGATTTAGCCGAAGCCGTTGAGTTTGCTTCAGAAGAAGCTGAAAATATTTTAACTATCATGAACGGTGGACTCTTTTCAAAATAATAGATATTTGTAGACGCTATAAGGACGAAATTTAATCAATAATACCGAATAGCTTTACTGCCTTCTCGTCGCCCGTTTTTTTGCTGCAAGCATATTTATACACTTAGTTACTAATACCTACAGCCTAAAAGAAGACATTAATAATAAAGCCTGCTAGCATCAGGCAACAATTTTTTAGTGCAGTTAATTAACTGTACAAAATATGCCCTACAAATAATTATAATTAAGGACATTTATGAGCGCATCTAGAGAGCAATTTAGCTCCCGTATAGGTTTTATTTTAGCCGCTGCAGGCTCTGCAGTAGGTATTGGTAACTTAGTGGGTTTCCCCGTTAATGCTGCTAAAAATGGTGGAGGTGCATTTTTATTAATGTACGCTTTATTTGTATTTTTTATCTGTTTACCGGTAATGATTGCCGAAATGGGCATTGGTCGTAAGACACAAAAAGAACCTGTTGGCGCGTATAAGTCGTTAAGTAACGGCAGTACAGGCTGGGGGATCGCAGGTATTTTAGGTGTACTTACTCCTTTTATGATCGCTGTATTTTATATGGTCATAACAGTATGGATTTTTGGTTATATCGCCTTGATCCTGTCAGGAAATCTAGACCAACTTGCAACAAGCGATTACTTTACTGGTTTTGTCAAAAGTGAATACTTATTTGTTGCGCTACTGGCTGTCGCTGCAATAGTTTATTTTATTTTGGTTGCTGGGGTAAAAGATGGTATTGAGAAGGCGGCTAAAATATTAATGCCGACTCTTTTCTTCATGTTAGTCTTGATGGTTATTTATGTATTAACCTTAGAAAACGCAATGGCTGGGGTAAAGTTTTTCTTAATCCCTGATATTTCAAAATTAACGCCTTCAATTATTAACAGTGCTTTGTCCCAAGCGTTCTTTTCACTTTCATTAGGTATGGGCATACTAATTACCTATGGTTCTTATATAGATAACAAAACTGATATTGTTGGTTCTGCTAAGTTTGTTGCTATTACAGATACTGCCGTAGCCTTTACTGCAGGTTTAATGATTCTGCCTGCTATCTTTTCTTTTGACCCAAATATAAATCCAGAGGAATTAAGTAATAGTGGTGTTGCATTAATTTTTACTTTCTTGCCTAAAATATTTTTAGCATTACAAGTTTCTATTGGTTACTTAGGAGCGAGTGCTCTAGCGGTATGTTTCTTTTTATTAGTATTCTTTGCTGCTATTACCTCACTCGTTTCTATTATTGAAGTACCTGTGTCTTACCTTGTCACTGAAAAGAAGCATAACCGTAAAAAAGCATTAAGCTTCTTGTTAATGAGCGCAGGTATACTCACTGTTTTTGCATTAGTATCTTACGGTATGGTTGATTTTTTTAGTAACTTTATGAGTTATGCTGGTCAAAACAAGCCATTTTTTGATGTGGTTGTTGATGTTTTTTACGATACTATTTTACCGCTAAACGGCTTTTTATTATGTGTTTTTGTTAGCTATCGTTGGAAGAAGAATAACTTGTCAGATGAACTTGCTATCGGTAATGATAACTACAAAGGTTCTTGGGTCGAGAAGTACATTAACTTTTCGTTAGGTACCTTTATTCCAGTGATCGTTTTAAGTATTTTCTTAAATACAGTGGCGCAAAAGTTCTTTGCCTATAGTCTTTTTGGTTTTTAGTTAACTCACTTTAACTAAAACGTACAAACGATTTGAACGTAAAGCCGTATAATTTGTTATTATGCGGCTTTATTTTTATCTATAATCAACAAAGCTATGACAACTGACCCCCAATCAAACCTTCAAGAACACCTTAAAGCCTCGTTAGCACGTATTGAACAGACAAGTGATCTAACGGATTGCCAGCGTTTATTTCACGGGCGCGGTCATGCTTACGCTGGATTGTCTCACGTTAATATTGATTGGTTTTCTCCTGTTGTACTTATCACCTTATATCAAGAAGTTAACCATGATTGGTTAAGTGAACAAGCACGTATTATTCAGCACTTAATACCAGCATGTAAATCGATTCAAGTGCAATACCGTAGTCGAAAGTTTGCTCCTAGCGAAGTATTGTGGGGAGAAGATATAACGGCACTCAAAGCACAAGAGCATGGATTGAATTATCACCTTAGTTTAGGGAAAGCACAAAACTCAGGACTATTTCTTGATATGGGGAATGGTCGTAATTGGGTGAAAGGTCACAGCCAAGGTAAAAAGGTACTTAATTTATTTGCTTATACCTGTGCCTTTTCTATTGCCGCTATTGCCGGTGGCGCTGAGCAAGTCGTTAATATTGACATGAGCAAAGGTGCATTATCGAAAGGGCGTGAAAACCATAAGCTTAACCAACAAGATGCCAGTAAAGTAAAGTATGAAGGAGTTGATATTTTCAAGTCCTATAGCCGACTTAAAAAGTATGGTCCTTATGATTTACTTATCTGTGATCCACCTTCGTTCCAAAAAGGTAGCGTAAATATAGAACGAGATTACAAAAAAATTATTAAACGCTTACCGGAATTAATGGCAGATAATGCTGATGTTTTACTATGTTTGAACTCCCCTGATTTAACTGAGGAGTTTTTGTTTGCGGAGGTTGCTAGAGAATGCCCGCAGTGCGAATTTCAATATCGAATAGAAAACCCAGAAGTCTTTATTGAGTCTGAAGCGGGTAAGGGCTTAAAAGTACTTTATTTCCGTTATATTGGGCCGTCTATTTAACTTAGCTAATAACTACGCGTGCGGCTAATAAAATTAAGAAGCTACCAGTCACTTTATCCACTACGTGGCTGTTAGCGCGTAACTTATTAATAATATTGCCGCGTGATAGTGTAAAAGTCACTAAACAGTACCAAAGTGCATCAATGCTACCGACGGTTGCGGTCATAATAATTTTTTGTTCGTAGCTGGCATCACTCGTTAAAAATTGGCTAAATAATGCTAAAAAGAAAATAGCTAACTTAGGGTTTAAAAAAGCAATCAAAAAACCATCTCGCCAGCCATTTACCCGTACCTTCTCTTGCTCGCCTTCATCTGAAAAAACTTGATTTACTTTTTTACTGAGTAACGACTTAATACCCAAATAGAGTAAAAATACCGCGCCAGTATATTGAATAATGCTAAAAATAAGTGGCGATTGCACAATGATTACCGCAATACCTGTTGCTGTAATAGCTGCATATAATGCAACGCCTAAGCCGTGGCTAATAGCTGTTGCGTAACCTTGTGGTGTTCCACCAGCTAGTGTGTTTTTGATCACTATCGCCAAGCTTGGGCCCGGAGACAAAGCACCCATGACACAAATAACAACAAAGGATAACCATAAGTGAAGTTCCATTATTTATTTTTCTCTCTTTTTTGTCTTCGATAATTTCAGATGAATTTTTTGTGTATTTACGGGTATAGATAATGGTTCTCTAGCCCGTAAGAAGCTTGCGAATCTTGGCACACCTCGTGTTGTTTTACCAATGTATTTATACGTAATCGTACTACCTATAAGTGGCGGACTTTCACGTTGTTCATCGGTAAATCCAGTTCCTACTTTAAAGGTTAGCCCAGAGGGCATTTTTACGACAAGCGAACCTAGTTTATTTTTGTACTTACCTTTGCCTTCAACATAAGCGATAACGACTGCTTCAGCGTCATTATGTTGTTTTAACTTCATGAGTGCATTACTTCTACCTTCTTTATAATACGCCTTTTGATGATGAAGCATTAATCCTTCGCCGCTATGCGTAACGATAGTCATTAATTGCTGATTTAATAAGCTTATAGAAGTTATTCGTCTTTGCTTTATCACAGAAAGATGATCATTATTTATGTTGCCCTGTAAATGCTTCATTGCAGTAATACGTTGGGTAAAGGTACCTGCATGTTGAGGTAGGTCAAAAGTCATAAAGCGGATGTCTTTCCAGCAACTCATGCTCTTTTTCTTATTGGGTATTTTTTTTCGTACGCAGCTACTGATTTTTTCAAATTGACCGCGTTTACTCCATAACTCTCCATCTAAGTGAATTTGTGGCCAATTTCTAGTGAACCAAAGAGGTGTATTAATTATGTTACCTGAACGGGTTTTTAGTATAGCACCATCCCAGTAACCGCGGATGCCATCCAACTTTTCACTGACCCAGTAGTCTTTAATATTGATTGGTTGTTTGTAAAGCGTAGCTAGCTGAATTCGAGGACGTTCTTTTGCCTCTACACTCGTAGCAATCACACATAATAAAGTGCAAAACATTTGAATGAATGGGGAAATCTTACTGATGAATGTAGGCAAACCTGAACGTCCTTGTTCAATATATAATATGAGAATCAGTATAGAAGGTGTTCATACAATTGCTAATAAAATGTTAAGTAATTAATGATGAAATGTTAAAGTTTGGGCTAGGCTTACCTAATTATTAAAGACTTTATTGCGAATATTCAAGGAAGAAATATGCATAACGATTATCGGAAAATTGCTTTTTTGAGTGCTGTTTTATGGTATATCCCGGTAAGTTATGCTGGAAAAACCCCGTGCCAGTCGTATTTAGATAAATTGCGAAACGTGCAATCACAGCAACGCCAAGGGCACAGTTTCAAACAAGGTGAACGTTTAAATAAGCGTGAAGCTAAAGCAAGAAAAAAATGGTGGCAATGTGAACGGGGTTTACTAAAAACAAATAAAACTCAAAAGAAGAATAAACAGAAACCAACAAGAGTAACAAAAAAATACCAGCTACCCACCTCTACTCAAAAAACAAAGGTAAAGTTAAATCAAAGCCCGTTTCAAACATCAAATGCGCTGGTCATTAAATCACGTTATCAAGGGAAACAGCTGCAAGCTTGGCTTAAATATTACCAACAGCCTAAGCAATGTATGCGGCCTAAAACAACTAAAAAGTTTGCTTTTTGCGTGGAAAATAGAAGATTACAACAAATATCTTTTGAAAAGAGAGCTGTGCCATAACAATTTTATGGCACTTTTATAATTGAGCTACTTACAAAACTGTGCTTTTTTATCGTTATAATGAGCGATGAGGCCATCAATGATTGACTGGTCATAATCTCTTAATCCGCTTAAAAGCATATGTTTTTTGCCATGGCCAATCACTTTACCATCGGAAATCAAGTCAAAAGGTAGGGTCGCTTTACCACGCTTACCATCGACAGTTAACGTTGCTGTGGTCAATTGTAATTTAACTTCAGTAAAGTCAAGTTCATCCAAATGAATAAACATATTTTCATACATCACCATTGGGCGAGTTGGATTAATCATGACGTTATTTTCAGCCATTAAATCAACAAGAATATGAGGGAAGGTATGACCTGAAAACTCAACATAAGAACGGATCAATGAATTGATGGCAGTAGCATTTGATGTATTATCACCAGAGGCTTCAATCTTCATATATTCTTTAGAATTTTCATCGGTAATCAATGCTGAATCAATAATTACCTCTGGAAAATTTAATTCAATGCCGTCTGAAACCATACCCGAAAAAGTAAAGCCCATGTTTTGTGACAGACCAGACTTTTCTAATACGACAGAAAAAAGTAAATCACCTGGAACACAGAAGCGCTTTGCATCAACGTCATGTAGAGGGTTGAAGTCGTCGGCAATTTGTTTAGCAAAATCACTTGCCTGCTGACGAGAAAAGCTAACTTTATTATTGATAACATTGCTGTAACTTTCTAAAAACATATAACCTACTTCTATGATGGAAAACCGCCGTATACTAGCAGTTGTCGGGAGATAAATCGAAATTATCTGTAGAGAAGTGAACTAAGCAGACCAGTTAAAGGGGTTATTTTTTGTCACTATCGAAAGTGGCCAGATCAAAATCGTTTACCAAAGCTTCCTTTTTTACTTTTGATAATTTTTTTAATTGATATTCACGTTTACTGGCTAATTGTCTATTTTCTTGATGTTCGGCATAAACCAAACACACCGGTCTACGTACACGGGTGTATTTGGCACCGAGCTTATTGCAGGTATTATGTTCGATAAGACGACGGGTTAAATCTGTGGTGATTCCTGCATATAAGCTATTGTCAGCACAACGTAAATAATATACAAACCAAGCGTTTTTTGATGTTTTTTCATTTTTTGCCATTAAACAATTATCGCAACTTTTAACATGATGGTCGATAAAAAGCTGGCTGTAATTTCCATAGTTTTATACCATGCTCCTTGAATTTCCCCATGAAATATATCGAGACAACAAATGACTTATTATGATGCTGGTGCTTTGAGCAAAATGACAGCCCAATTAGATGAAACTGGACTTGTTCATTATCAATTACCTATCGGCGAACAGACTATCGATATGAATGCGTTAATTGGTAAAAAAATAACGTTAGACTACCAAGGTAAAATTGGTTGTCGTCATTGCGGAAGAGCAACAAAGAAAAGTTATTCACAAGGTTTCTGTTACCCGTGTATGCAAAAGCTCGCACAGTGCGATATGTGCATTATGAAACCTGAAACTTGTCACCATGCACAAGGAACTTGTCGTGAGCCAGAGTGGGGCGTTAAAAACTGTATGGTGAACCATTACGTTTATCTAGCTAATACATCAGGCATTAAAGTTGGCATCACTCGTCATACCCAAATACCAACACGTTGGATTGACCAAGGTGCAACACAAGCCTTACCATTATTTAGAGTGAGTACTCGCTTACAATCTGGTCTCGTAGAAATAGCACTAGCAAAGTTCATTGCTGATAAAACGAATTGGCGAGCTATGTTAAAAGGTTCGGGGGCTGTTGTGGATTTGAAAGCTAGAGCCCAAGAGCTAGTACCTGAAATTTCAGCGCAACTGGCTGAACTTAAATTACGATTTGGTGAAGATGCTGTTGAGTTATTAGATGAACCTGTTGTCGAGTTGAATTTTCCTGTTGAAGAATACCTAGAGAAAATATCGTCATTTAACTTTGATAAAACTCCGCAGGTTTCAGGCGTATTACAGGGTATTAAAGGGCAATACCTTATTTTTGATAAAGGTGTTATCAATATTAGAAAATTTGGCTCTTATCAAGTTGCTTTAACGGTTGAAGATTAAGGACAGTATAAACGAGAAAAGTGTCACTATTTTATGAGATAGTGACTATACTTATCTCAAGCTTATTAATTCGCTAAAGTCTGCATTTATAAAAGAAAAAACGCAGATTTTTCGTTACAAATTAGTAACATTTACGTACTTACTTAGACATATTTTTCTTATAAAATAATTATTTTATTGCCAATTAGGATTACTGTTATGAATGCTGTTGAATATGCCGAACAGGCAAGTGAAATATTTGTTTTGTCCGATTCATTTATCCGCATTAAAGAACTCATTGATGATGATTCGTCAACGATAGATGACATTGCTGATGTTATTTTATTAGATCCAGGATTGTCGGGAACCATTTTAAAGTTATCTAATAGCTCTTTTTTTAATTACCCAGGAAAAATAGACACCATTTCGAAAGCTGTTTTGGTTTTAGGTATTACTGAAGTCTATAATTTAGTTATTGCATATTTCACCACAGACGCTTTTAAAAATTTATCTTCGAATCCAGAATATTTAGATGATTTTTGGGAGCGAAGTGTTGATTGTGCATTAACGGTTAAATTTTTAGGAACTCAATTACGGTTACCTAATGCCGAGCGATTATTCATTTTAGGTTTACTGCATAACTTAGGTGAACTGGTTATGCACCAATTTATGCCCGAAAAAGTTTTGGAATGTAAGCACATTAATTCTGATGAATTACCGTGGATTAAACAACAAGACATATTAGGTTTAACTTATGCAGATGTAACGGCCGAACTATTAAAACAATGGCAATTACCCTATAGTCTAATTGAACCGGTACGTTACCAAGATGAAGATGAATTTGAGCATACGACCGATGAAACCAAGTTACTTTATATTGCCAAACGAGTTATGACACTTAATCATCAATGTAAAATGCATACCCAAGCTGATGTATTGAGCGATGAAAAACTCGAATCATTATCAGTGCAGCAAGAACTTTTACGTGATGCTAATGATTTTTGTGATATGGAGCGCTTAAGTATCCTTGCGGTTCTTAACCCAAGTGCTTCGATGCTTTATTAATATTAGCGAAAGCTATCATTAATCCCTGACAAGACTCTTGAACCGGGGCACAAAGCGTCTTGAGTTAATTTATTCAGTGGTGTATCGGTAGTATTATTGATCTCATGATAATGCTCCCCGTTGGTATCGAGATAAAATAAGCCCGTCAATATTTCTCCTTTCTTTTTATGTGTTTCGATATCAACAATGGCCTTCATTGCATTTTTAGTTTCATAGTCAGCTTGAAGTTTGTGAATACGCATTAACGAACCATCGTGCAAACAAATATCTTCACAAACACCTTGCGTGCAATCGCTGGTTATTTCTTTTTTTACTGGTACAAAGTCGGTTACTGCTGCCGTGGTGATATGTTGATGAACATAATCATAAGAACGGGTTGAATCTGGATGGTTATTAAAGGTAACGCAGGGAGAAATAATATCGATGAACGCAAACCCTTGATGGCTGATTGCTGCTTTAATTAAGGGGATAAGTTGCTTCTTATCACCAGAGAAGCTTCGGGCAACAAAAGTAGCACCGAGTTGAAGAGCCATTACACACAGATCTATATCGGTAAATAAACTTTGCTCGCCGACTTTATTTTTCATGCCTTGATCAGCCGTTGCGGCTAATTGCCCTTTAGTTAAACCGTAAACACCGTTGTTAGCAACCATATACAGCATATTTAGTTGCCGGCGAACGACGTGAGCAAATTGCCCCAAACCAATTGAAGCACTATCGCCATCTCCAGACATAGCTAAATAGCTTAATTCGCGATTAGCTAAGTTTGCGCCAGTAGTTACCGAAGGCATACGGCCATGTACGGTATTAAAACCATGTGCTTTATTAAGAAAATAATTGGGCGCTTTTGACGAGCAACCAATCCCAGACATTTTTGCTACTTGATGGGGCGGTAGTGACAATTCAAAGCAAGCTTGTACTATTGCTGAGGTTATCGCGTCATGGCCACATCCCGCACATAGGGTTGATAACGCCCCTTCATAATCACGATAATTTAAACCTAGGTCATTAACAGGTAAACGAGGATGATGAAATTTTGATTTTTGAAAACTCATAATGAATCCTTATTTAGCTTACCTGTGATTTTTGTTGTCGTGCTAAAGTACCTAAAACTTTCTCAACAATGAAAGTACTGGTGACGGGTAAACCATCATAATTAAGAATGGCATTTAATCTAGCCGGGTCTACGGTTAGTTCATTCATTAAGAGGGCGCGCATTTGTCCATCACGGTTTTGTTCAATAACAAATATATTGGCATGACGTTCAATGAATTGGCTAATTTTTTCGTTAAAAGGAAAAGCTTTAATACGCAAGGTATCGATGGCTAAACCATGATCTTTTAATTGCTGGCGCGATTCATCAATAGCATGGCTACTGGTACCAAAATAAATCAGCCCAACCGGGGCGATTTTTTTTCCCTCTGTTATTTCTGGTTGCGGTACCAATGCACTCGCTGTTGCAAATTTTTTATTAAGCCTGTCCATATTAGCAACATACTCGGCTGACTTTTCGGTATAACCTGCATATTCATTACGCGAAGTACCTCGAGTAAAAAAGGCGCCTTTATCAGGGTGAGTCCCAGGTAAAGTACGATAACAAATACCGTCGCCGTCGGTATCTTTATAACGGGCATAATCTTCAACTTCGTCTAATTGCTCTGCAGATAACACTTTTCCTAGTTGATATTCTTGCGTGTCATCCCAACTAAACTCATCACATAAGTGATCATTCATGCCTAAGTCTAAGTCACTCATGATGATCACGGGCGTTTGAAGTTGATCCGCTAAATCGAACGATAAAGCACTAAATTCAAAACACTCCGCGGGATCTTGGGGAAACAATAAAACGTGTTTAGTGTCGCCATGTGATGCATAAGCACAGGTTAATACATCGGATTGTTGCGTGCGAGTTGGCATTCCTGTTGAGGGGCCAGCGCGTTGCACGTTAATCAATACCAGAGGAACTTCTGCAAAATAAGCTAACCCCAAGAACTCAGTCATTAATGATATTCCGGGGCCGCTAGTTGCAGTAAAGGAGCGGGCACCATTCCAGCTTGCACCAATTGCAATACCAATAGCGGCTAATTCGTCTTCTGCTTGCACAAGCGCATAGTTACGTTTACCACTAGCGGGATCAATTCGCAATCGCTGGCAATAACTGGCAAATTTTTCTACCACTGACGTCGAAGGTGTAATTGGATACCAGCCCACGACAGTTGCCCCACCATAAACTGCGCCTAAACCACTGGCAGTATTACCATCGACCATAATGCGATTATTAATTAAATCTCGACGTTCAACTTTGATGCTTAACGGGCATGTAAAGTGCTGATTAGCATACTGGTAACCAAGCTCTAATGCATAGATATTGGGTGTAATAAGTTTATCTTTACCTCTAAATTGGTCTGCTACTAAAGACTTTAATACATCAAATTCAATATTAAGCAATGCAGCTAGCGCGCCGACATAAATCACATTTTTGAAAAGCTGGCGATGTCGGGGATCTTGATATTCTTTTTGACAAATTGCTGAAATTGGGATGGCTAAATAGCTAATGTCGTCACGAAACTGATTATCGGCTAATGCGCGAGAAGAGTCGTAAAGTAAAAAACCACCACTGGCAACACTGGCAATATCTTCATCTAAACTTTGTGCATTCATTGCAACAACAAGTTCTGATGCCCCACCACGGCGTGCAAGAAAATTATCTTCACTAATTCTTACTTCATACCAAGTCGGTAGTCCTTGGATATTTGATGGAAAAATATTTTTTGCACTGACCGGAATACCCATACGTAAAACGGCTTTGGCAAACATATTATTTGCACTGGCTGAACCTGTACCATTAACGTTAGCAAAGCGGACAACAAAATTATTAACCGCTTGACAGTTTATTGAGTATTGTTCGTCACCGTCATGTTTTAAAGGCTGGTTCATTTTATGGTCGCCCCAATGTTGTCTAATAATAGTTTTTTCATGTCCCATGCGCCGGTTGGACAACGCTCTGCACATAAACCGCAATGCAAACAGACATCTTCATCTTTAAGCATTAGGTGCCCGGTTTTTAATGGGGAAGAGACTAATAGTTCTTGCTCTGGATTGAATTCAGTCACTCTAAGCTGAGACAAAATATGTTGATCGTTAACTGTTTCACTATTTGTTTCGTTTCCGGCATCGACAAAACTAATACAGTCCATGGGGCAAACGTCTTCGCAGGCAGAGCATTCAATGCAGGTACTTTCATTAAAAACAGTATGAACATCACAATTAAGGCAACGTTGTGCTTCTTCTAAAGCGAGTTTTTCATCGAATCCCAATTCGACTTCTGTATTGAGTGTTTTGACTGCTTCTTCCCATGAAATATGCGGGACTAAATTACGCGTTTGATGATCGATGTTACTGTGGTAACTCCAATCATGAATACCCATCTTTTGACTGATTAAATTAAAACCACTTTCAGGGCGATCGACTTCTGCATTATTCCCGTGGCAAAATATATCAATAGATATCGCAGCTTGATGACCATTTGCGACCGCAGTAATAATATTTTTAGGGCCAAAGGCAGAATCACCGCCAAAAAATACTTGTTCAAGGCTTGATTGTAATGTGGCTTTATTTAAAGCTGGTTGTTGCCATTTATTGAATCGTAAACCAATGTCTCGCTCAATCCAGGGGAAAGCGGTATCTTGCCCAACAGCGACCAACACTAAGTCGCAAGCAACAAATAACGTTTCTCCGGTGTTTGATAAAGTTCGTTTGCCAAACTTATCATAAACCGATGCCACTTTTTCAAAGTTAATACCAACAAATTTATTATTTTCAATAATATACTCAATGGGGGTGTAATTTGGCTTTATGGAGATACCTTCTGCTTGCGCGTCTTCCTTTTCCCAAGGAGATGCTTTCATCGCTTCAAAACTTGAACGCACTAACACCGTGACCTCTGTCGCGCCTAAGCGTTTTGCTGTTCTACAACAGTCCATTGCGGTATTGCCGCCGCCCAGAACAACGACACGTTTTGGCGCGCTATCGTAGTGACCAAAAGTAACGTTTGATAACCAATTAATACCCGTATCAACCGACGTTTTTTCATCATTATTTACTTGTTCATGACCAGGAATCGTTAACCAACGACCATTAGGTGCGCCAGTGCCAACAAAAACAGCATCAAACCCTGACTTTAATAAGTTAGATAAACTCGATATTTCTTCACCGAAATGAATTTCTACGCCCATGTTTAGAATGTAATTAAGCTCTTCATCTAATACCGATTCAGGAAGTCGAAAGGCGGGGATTTGGCTACGCATCATTCCCCCCGCTTTTTGGTCACGCTCAAACATAACAATATCGTAACCTAATGGCAGAAGATCTCGCGCGACAGTTAATGACGCAGGACCTGCACCTATTAACGCAATACGTTTGCCATTTTTTTCTGTTGGAACTTTAGGTAAATAAGGGTGAATATCTTCTTTATTGTCAGCAGCAACACGCTTTAAGCGACAAATTGCTACGGGTTTTTCTTCGACGCGACTTCGACGACAAGCTGGTTCACAAGGGCGATCACAGACTCGGCCTAATACACCAGGGAAAACATTCGACTCCCAATTGAGCATATAAGCATCGGTATAACGTTTTTCGGCAATTAAGCGAATATATTCCGGAACAGGGGTGTGTGCCGGGCAAGCATGTTGGCAATCAACCACTTTGAGAAAATGCTGATAAGAGCTGGTATCGGTAGTTTTCAACGCAATATTCCTTCGGCTAACGCTGATTAAAGAATCTACACTTAAATATAGAAGAGTTTCATACTTTTTTGTAATCGTTTTATCAAGTTACCCTTTTCTTCTTTTCAATAGACTGGTCGCTCATTTGTCATAATGACTAACGCCACTCAAAATGAGAATACATAGAGGTAAAATAATATAAATTCTTGCACTTGAAGATATAAAAATTTTGTATCAGTTTGAAATATTTGATGCGAAGGAACGGGATTTATCGTTTATAGGTATAGAGGGAAATAATATAAAGCTAGACATAAGTTTAATGTTGAAATTTTTAATGATAATTACTAATGAAAAACGTAGGTCAAAATTAGTGGAAATTTAATCTCGTACTTTTTTTGTTGATATTAACCAATGTTGCCTGAGTAAGTTAGTTTTTACATGGTCTGATCACTTTGTGGGCTATTTCTATTGTTAAACGCGATCTCTGAATAGACGTTTTTGACAAGAACCAACGGTTAGATTTGTAACATCAGAGCTGTTTTATAATTTAGTAATCAGGGAACAAAGTCATGGCTACATTGAATGTTTCACTCCATTATTTCCTCGAAAGCCTAATTTAAGGAGCCATGTAAAATAGTAGTATTTGTTCATATTTAGTTTTATTTTGTTTTATGATTAAATTAATTTTATCAATAACTCGTTTAGGGACCGTTTTACGACTAAACATAAATGAAACATCATTTTGAAATACGACAAAAGGATGTAATTCAATATTTTCCAGATAATGCTGACTCAAATATTTGAGGCCAGCCATCTCATCTTCAATAGCAAAATCGACACGTCCATGCTCTAACATTTTCATGCGTTGTTTAATCGTTGAAACTAAATGAATAGACGAAGTTTGTTTCATTATATCAAGATAATGGCTACCTAAATAACTACCTCGGTTACTCACTCCCTTTAAACCTGCTTTGACTAAATCACTTAATGTCGCATCAGTAAGGTGTTGATATTTGTTTTTTAGCCAGAATATTCTTATGCTTTCTGACCTGTAAGGGCTAGAAAATTGGGCGTAACTATCTCTATCTGAGTTGTAGGTTGCACCAGCGAGGAAATCAATGTTGCCTTTTTCAAGCTCAACATGTGAGCGCAGACTATCCGCGATTTTTAAATAAGCCAAACAAATGTTTGCCTCAGTCAATATGTTTTTAATATATTGAATATCGGCTCCGGTAGGTTTACCTTGCTCCTCAAAATAATACGGCTTCCACTCGTTCCCTAATCCTAAGGTTAGAGTCGTTTCACAAGCTATGCTATTTAATGAATAAATTAAGATGCAAAGGGATAAGAGGATACTTTTCATTTGGCATAAGTGCTTATACGTATAAGTATTGTATTTTAGGAGTAAATGTTTAAGTTCACAACCATAGGACATTATATTTATTTAACCATTTCCCTTTAGTCTCATTTAAGCCCAAAGCCGCCAGTGGTTTGTTGTCTCTGAACTATCACTATTACCAAAAAGAGACGTTAGCTATTACAGCTAATTGAATTAGCTAGATTAGCTTTTGTATCGATAACACCCAAATGTGCGAGTGACTGAAGCGAAGTGTAAGACGCTCCGCAAGATTTGATTGTTATATTTTTTGTTGAACCTGACATATTCTATACAAACATGGAGTCGTTCTGGCGACTTTAACTGTGCCCAGCCCAGCACTTTTTGCTGGGGAACATTCTGCAACTTGTTATGTATTTAGCTTACATAGTATTGATACTTTATTTGGTAAAAGCCGGTAGAATTCTTTTATAAACCTTGGTCAAAAAGACTTCTTCATCCCTATCATGACCAGTAATCACAATACTTAAGTCAAGCTCTTCAACCGTAATTATGAATTGTCCACCGCCTCCCCAAGCCCAACTGGCACTGTAGCTTTTATCTCCGACTGTTATATCCGTTTGGTAAAAAAAGTAGCCATAAAAAAAATCTTTGGGCATCCAATCATATCCAGTAGGCTTAGCAATGCTACTTGTAGCCTTAGCTAAATAATCTGCTGAAATAAGCTGTTCGCCCTGCCATTTTCCTTTGTTGAGGACCATGTTGCCCAACTTAACCATATCCCTCGATGTCATACTCACGCGCCAACCTGATTCGGGCTGACCACTCACGGCATTATCCTTCCAGTGATAGTTTACAATATCCATTTTGTCGAGAAGTTCTTTCTTGATGAATTCCTGAGCGGAACCAGGTACAACGGCGTCAATCACTTGCATCACCAAGCCTGGGTTGTGGTTGCCATATTTATAGATCTGAGAGTCTGAGGTAATAGCTTTACTATGCTCAAGAAGGGATTGCACGAACCCCTGGCCTTTTAGTTTGCTCGAAGGCTTCATTAATTCTTTACTCTGTGCTTCACTGATGCGAAGCCCCCCGTGCATGGTCAAAGCCTTATGGAGGGTGATTTTTTCTGCGCCCTCAACAAACTTTGTTGGATCTAAATCTTTAAGAAAGCTGACTAAAGGCTTGTCCAAATCGGCCATTGTCAGATAGCCCAACTGAATAGCGCGACCCAGTATCAAGCTGGTGTAGGCTTTAACGGCTGATGCTTGGCCATGTGGTAGGTTGACGCGGCCGCGTCGGTAATAAGATTCAAACAATAACTTGCCCTTGTAGGTGATAAGCAGGCTGTCGTAAGGAGCGTGCTTACTTTCGGCCATCTCCTCGGCCAGCTTGACAATCATGCCTCTATTGCCGCCGTCAACACCCAATTCACCCACTGGAACAGCGTCTTTTCTGTCTGTTGGCGTTGTATCGATAAAGGCTTTTTCCAGATAAGGAATATCCCGCACTGAGATCTTGGCGTCGGCGGCTGTGGCCTCTGGTGCGAGGTCATTATTTCCTCCGACGATTTTTCCAGCGGCGGCAACTGCAAAACCGCAAAATCCGCTTAAAAAAACGACAGAGAGTAAATTTTTGAAACTTAAATTGATGCTCATAGGTATCCTATCTTCTGGGTATTAAACAATTAATTGCGCTATTTATCTTTATTTTGAAATCAAAGAATTAATTAACTTCGCGTAAATGTGATTGAATTAGCGGTCAATTTAACCAATTCGGCTTCAAAATACCTGACGTCCTCATGACTTTTAGATGATTTCTCTCTGACGGCGATAATCAACTTATTAGGTGCATATAAAGCTTATTATGGAGACTTCTAAGTAATATGATAAAAGTGATTCATTAGAAAATATCTGGCAAAAAAGTTGAGGCTAATGTCTTCTGTACAACAAAATGATCGTTACAAGTTGAACATTGAGCGACGGCTATGGTGGCTTTGTTGTCTATCTAGATAAAGGAATAACTCATCTTATGAACACCCTAATTATAGGTTTATTCAGACTGAAAGGACTATATCGTATCAAAGTGAACATAAAGCAGGGTTCTTTTTACTTGCAAATTTAGACCGCTCTGTGGTAATTGCGGACATTGAGCCTTTGCAAATTCAATAGCATATTTAGGGCAATATTGTCCAAAATTGTCTGCTCACTTGTGGGGCTGGTTTAAGCTCATTGATCTTGCCCCAAAATATGGACAGTTCATTTAGCACTTTTGCCCCCATTTCGAAGTCAATTGGGCTTTTTGAAATTAAGATAACGTCTCACTCTGCGCTAAATATCCGTTGCTGCGAAACGTTATACTTTTCTCTGTCGTATTTCAATGCTTGGTCGCAGCATGCATTTACTTGGGGCTTGTTTTCGAGTGTGCTATAAGCGCAAGCCCGCTTAGCGTTACCAGGAAGGCTTCTGTCAGCATCCCCGACTGGATGTCCGCATTCGGTACACCATCCATAGCCAACCCTACCAAGCGACCGGTCAAGTAGAAGCCAAAGCAGAAAGTGAGTCCTATAAGGGCCTGAGAACGAAGTTCTTTGCGCCAAAGAGCTAGCCATGCTAGCAGTCCGAACCCCATGTTTAACGCGTGGTTTCCCCGCAACTCATTGAGTAGGGATATGTCTGTAGCGTCTACGGTCATCCCCAACAGGGCCATAGAGGATACAGGAGAGAACACTCGCCAGCTTCCAAAGACTGCGAGGATCGTCCCGCCAATACACAATGCAAGTAAAGGTAGAAATCGTATAAGCATATTTGCTATTCTAAAACCTACCCCTCGTTCTGGTTTACTTTTATTTTCCATTTTTCTTCACCTTTCTCTTATGTAGTTTTGCTACTTTCTCGGTAATAGATGACCTATCATTATCTAGTTTACAGTTAAAAGTAGCTTTAGTTTTTTTATTCACAATTAAAATCAAACTTCTGAAATTAGTTTAAAATAGCTTTTATCCGAACATTTTTATAAATGCTTTTTCTACTCTAGCACGCGCATTTTTGGGAACGAAAGTACCGTGGGCGCTTATTAGCTGATCAAAATTAAGGTTCAACAAACTTTCAAATTCAGCTCTTGTTTTACCTCGATCTACAACCGCCAGTTTCATCCACATTTTACTGATAAGTGTTTCTTTGCTGAAACCTATTAGAGGTAATATGCGCCGAGACAACCAATTAGTGTGAGGCATATGTGGGAATTCGGCATAGCTTTGAATTGCGTCACAAGTTAAAAGTATACCTATTGAACGCTCTAGTAATATTACGCCTTCTGGCTCGTTTAAATGATTAAAAGCAAAGAGTTTGG
>MAAB01041468.1_pt1 | contig 36873 bp, 36 predicted proteins | sample 1115991 | NCBI WGS metagenome assembly MAAB01 (sample SAMN04961124, study PRJNA320927) | seawater metagenome | isolation source: sample BD02T18 sea water enriched with oil for 18 days | place: USA:Gulf of Mexico | collected 2013-07-27
CTGTGATTTTGGCCAATCAATTCGTCTAGGCTGTAACCACTGATTTCACAGAACTTATCATTGGCATAACTGATCGTGCCTTTGATATCGGTGATAGATACCAATGAATGTTGATCCATGGCATCTTTTTGGGCTGATAGTTCTGCTTGTGCTAATTGTGCCTCTAGTACTGACAACTCAGCTTTGTCTTTAGCCTGTATGAGTTCTTGTGCTTGTCGTTTTACATCTACCGCCATCCCTTCTAATGAATTGAGCAGCAGTTTTGTTTCATAACTAGAAGCACGGGTAACATCGGCATCGGCATCGGCATCGGCATCGGCATCGGCATCGGCATCGGCATCGGCAATATATTGGCCAGACGCAACTTTTTCAGCTAGTAAAATTGCATCGTTAATCGCGGCATTTAATGGGTCACTTACTTTGCGCTTCATATAATAGAAAACAGCAATACTAGAGCCAACGGCTAACAAGGAAAGCCATATCAATAGTTGCAGGTATTCATTGAGGCTGGCTTCATTTTCGTGCGTATCCTGAGCTAACAAGAAATTTTGGTCGCGAGTCATCGCTTCAAGCAGCGTAACGAGTTTTTGGCCGTGTTTTGCAGCTACATTTTTTAACTCATAGTTAGCTTGGTTCCAGGTGGCTTGCTTGCGCAGCTTGAATATTTCGTTAGGTAGTGGCGAGAACTTGTCTCTGGCATTGACTAATATTGCGAAGTCCTTTGCTTGTTTGTCATCAAAAAGATCTTGGTATTGTTCGATCACTTCAAATGAGTCCGTGTTTGCTTGCCAGCTGGAAGTGAATTTTTCTGAAAAAATAGGATCGGCAGAGATTAAAAAGGCCCTAATATGGGCCAGACCGATGGCAAATGAACCGCGAAAGTTAGCCATGGCGGTGAATAATTTTTTACGTTCGGGTGTGGTCGGCACATATTGTTCGACATCCATTAGCTTGGTTATTTGCTGGAAAACAAGCTCTGCACGCGGAACCGCTTCACTAAAAAGTAAATGGGTAGCAGGCAGGTTTTGTTTATCCCAAGCAATCAGTTCGACTTTATCTTGTGATGCCTCAAATTGATCAAGTAATAGGTTTACTTCTGCTAGTCTTGAAATATTTTCTGGGTTAGTCCAGTTTTCGGATAATTGATTGAGCTGTCCTTGTGCATTACGTATCTTTTTCCATGAATTTTTTCTTTGTAGGATGAACTTATCATCTTTCAGTAACATCCAGCCACGCAGGTTAGCCAAGGCGGTGTTGAGGTTGTTTTTGAGCACACTACTGGCGTCCACTGTCGGAGTTCGAAGGTCTGATATGCGGTTGGCTACACTCTTGACGTCTTGCAGTTTCAAATATGACACTGCAAGAATGGTGATTAGAATGAGTAATAAAACAACACTACCAAGCGAGGCTTGGCTTACTGTTTTTAAATTGGAGAAATTCAATTTCATAACGTGATTCCTTGAAACAATGGCCACACGGTGAGTCGGTTGAATGCCATGTTTTTGAGTATCTCTCAGCCTATATTATAAATTGCTGATAAACAACCGTATTTGACTAGGGCTATAGCTTGTTAGGCTGTGGTTTACATCGAACAATAACGCTGGCTGTTTTAGCGTGAATTTAGCTTTTAGCGACTGCTTTACTTTTTGTTGCATAGGCCTTGGGGCTGATGCCAACGACGTATTTGAATTGCTTGGAAAAGTGAGCTTGGTCAAAAAAACCTAAGTTATAAGCCACATCAGCGAGTGAGATATTTGAATGTTGCTTTAAATAAAATCGAGCCTGTTTGATGCGAATATTGCGAGCATATTCTTTGGCGGTAAGGCCCACTTGGTCATTAAATAACCGCTCCAACCGCCGTTGGTTAACAGCTAGTTTGGCGGCCAGTGTTGATATGCCAATGGCACCTTGGTTTTGCTCCAATATCTGTAACGCTGCATTAATGAGTGGTAACTCATTTTGCTGTGGGTTAATGACTTGGCTTAACCAGGCTTCGATCAGGGCTACTTTTGTCGTGTTCGCACTTTCATCAGCAAGATTTTGATAAAGCTCATCATAGCCGGTTAATGGTGTATCGGTGATGGATACTAATTCACCTTTAAACTCATTCAGTGGCATGGTTAAAAATGCCCGTGCACCGGCGGGTAGAAAGCGAATGCCAACCGTATCGACATGACCATTCAAATGCAAAGCACGGGTGGTGGTATTGGCACCATCAAAAGTGATGTCACCGACATCTAAACCATGATCAAATTTTAATTTGTCACCGTAGTTGAAGGTAATGCTGATGCCTCCATCGGGATGCAGATATTCACTGCTGTTGATGGTGTGCTGTTCGGATCGAATAAACCAATAACATTGAATATAGGCAGCTAAGCCCTTGCTGGGAGCAAAGCGCTGAAACCCTAAATGAGTTAATGGATTGTCTTCGTGGTTAGCCATAAATGTTAAATAAGTTTGCTTGGTGTCGTAATTTTACAATACTTAATGAAGCGCGCTGCCTATTATTCGCCATTCAAGCTACTAGGAATGGGAAATAAACTGATGATATTTAGAAAATTGTTGGCGGTGATTGCAATCACATTGGGACTTAGTGCCTTCACATTAGTTCATGCACAAACCAATAAAGCATTTGATATCTCGATCACGACTTTAGATGGCGAATCAACCACGTTAAATCAACTGGTGGCTGATAAGCCGGTGTATTTAAAGTTTTGGGCTACATGGTGTCAGCCTTGTCGAGAGCAAATGCCTCATTTGCAGCAAACCTTTGAACATTACGGTGATGAGATTGACATTATCTCGGTCAATATTGATGTGAATGATAGTGTTGAGGCGATTAACGCCACCCAACAGGAGTTTGGTTTAACGGTGCCAGTGGTGATTGATGCTACGGGTAAGTTGGCGCAAGCATTTGATCTGGTGGGCACGCCGTATCATCTTTTGATCGATACTGATGGCAGGGTGGTTTTTAAAGGCCATGAGGAGTCTGACAAATTAGAGAAAACGCTTAAATTACTGTCGGCGAGTAACAGTGTTATTTTGCCAGCCGTTGAAATCGAGTCGTTGATAGAGCAACCGTCGTTAGTGACTAAGACGGATCAATTAACGGCACTGTTTTTTACTGCAACGTGGTGTGATTGGTATTTGGAAGTATCACGGCCAGCAATTGCTAACAACTGCATTAACGGCCAGCAGCAAGCCAATACCTTATATAAGCTGAACCCACAGTTAAATTGGTTAGGCATTACCTCGCGATTGTGGACGGGGGATAAGGAGCTTGCTGAATATAAAGGTAAATACCAGATCCAATATCCACTGGTTATTGATAATCACGATCAGGAGTTTGTTCGTTATCAGGTGAAAGACTTTCCAACATTAATTTTGTTGAAAGACGGCAAGGAAGTATTTCGAACATCTGAATTTAGTAATCAACACGATGTGGCAACCACTATTTTAAAATTTAAATAAAAGGCTAGGGCAATGGCAACAAGAATAAAAATTCATGAGGTAGAAGCGGATGCATTTCAAGCCATGTTGGGCTTAGAAGATTATGTATCGGCAACGGAGTTAGATTCGAACTTGAAAAACCTGATTAAGGTTCGAGCTTCACAGATAAACGGCTGTGCTTATTGTATTCAAATGCATACTGAACATGCCAGAACGGCAGGTGAAACAGAAAGGCGGCTCTACGCTGTGGCTGCTTGGCAGGAATCACCGTTGTTTAGTGACTTGGAAAGAATTGTATTGGCATTAACAGAAGAAATAACACTCATTTCTGAACATGGCTTGTCGAAAGCTACCTATGAGCAAGCGTTGGCCGTGTTGGGTGAAAATCAATTAGCGCAATGCATTATGCAGATAGTGACTATTAATGCTTGGAACCGCATTGCCGTGGCAACAAATTTGATTCATGACTGATTAATAGTAGATAAAGCTTAGCAGCTTTGCTGAGCTTTATTGATTAAAGAATCGTTGTGGGTGGGTAATCGCCATTTAAAACAGAAATATCTTCGTGACTATTCGACATACAATAGTTTAGATCCATTTTCCGGGCATATGAACTGAGCCCCGGTTCATTTGGGTCTAGGTCTGAATGATGTGTGGCATCGGCACCACTAGAGTTTAAGGTGTTGATCGGTCAACTACTCCCTGTTAATTAAGTTGTTATTGTAGATGATGTTGAGCATGGTCAAAGTGATAATGTGCTGGATGTGCGAGCTAAATCACAATATTGACTATTTTGGCTACAATCGGGGCGGCTATTATAGAGTTATTTTATAAACTCAGTGGGTTTTTCAATGGCGTAGATCGCGTCTTTAAGTGAATCTAAATTACTGTCAATCACCTGCTGTGCATCGTTTAGGCCTTTATTGTAAAAATAACTTCCCAGTTGTTCACTGAAAAAATCGAGTAAAAATTCAGCATCAAACTGTTCTAGTGGTTGTGACAACTCTTGTTGAAAATAGTCTTGTAGCTTGTGAGTTAATAGCTCTTTTTCAGCCGTTGAAAATTCAATGATCGCCATCTTTAACTATCCTTAAATACATTTTTAGTGAGCAAATAATACAGCAAGTGTTATTGCTAAATAGAGCTGAATAATATGCACACAATTAGTGCGGTTATTGTCCGAGTGCATTCACCGTGGTGCTTGTAATAAAACGGTAACAATAAAAAGTAAAGTGATTTCAATGTGTTAACTGTTGGCATGAAATGAGCAATAGCGTGGTTAGCCGATATTGGTGGAACACTAGGAAGAGAACCTTATTATGTCGTCACAAAAACTAAAGTTATTATCCTTTAGTGGCAATACTCGAATATTGCACCTAAGTTGGATGGCTTTTTTTATCAGTTTTTTAGTTTGGTTTAACCATGCGCCGTTGTTAATCTCGATCAAAGATAGTTTAGGCCTGACCGATGCCGAAATTAAAACCATTCTTATTTTAAACGTGGCGTTAACTATCCCGGCTCGAATCGTAGTCGGCATGTTGGTTGATAAGTATGGTCCGAAGATCATGTATTCCTTGTTACTTGGAATATCGAGCTTTATCTGTTTCTTTTTTGCTATGGCAGAAAGCTTTGAGCAATTAGCTGCAGCACGTTTCATGTTAGGTTTTGTCGGTGCGGGTTTCGTCATCGGTATCCGGATGATTTCTGAGTGGTACCCAGCAAAACAAGTCGGTGTTGCTGAAGGTATTTACGGCGGTTGGGGTAACTTTGGTTCGGCTGCTGCTGCAATGTCATTGCCTACCATTGCGTTACTATTTGGTGGTGAAGATGGTTGGAGATATGCCGTTGCTTTAACTGGTGTCATTGCCTTGGTTTACGCGTTCATTTATTACAATAGTGTTTCTGATACGCCTAAAGGTTCTACTTACTTCAAGCCTAAAAAATCAGGCGGCATGGAGGTAACCAGCAAAGGTGATTTCTACTTATACTTAGTAATGAACATTCCGATGTATGCGGCGTTAGCATTATTGGCGTGGAAACTATCGCCATCAGGCGTTAGCATGTTGTCGGAAGGGGTAACAACCGCTATTTATGTTGGGTTAGTGGCTTTGTATGCCTTCCAAGTGTCACAAATTTACAAAGTGAACAAAGAGATCTTTGTTAAACCGGTGCCTGAATTACATCGTTATAAGTTCAAGCAAGTGGCGGTATTAAACTTAGCCTACTTAGCAACATTTGGTTCTGAATTAGCGGTGGTATCGATGCTGCCTTTATTCTTTAGCAATACCTTTGATATCACCGCGGTACAAGCGGGTTTATTAGCGTCTGGTTTTGCATTTATGAACTTGGTTTCTCGGCCCATCGGTGGTTTGTTTAGTGATAAATTTGGTCGGAAGAAAACCTTATCAATCTGTATTGCTGGTTTAGCGGTCGGTTATTACGTGATGAGTTTAATTACTGCTGAATGGGCAATCGTCTTTGCGGTAATGGCAACGATGTTTTGTTCTTTCTTTGTACAGGCGGGTGAAGGTGCGGTGTTTGCTGTTGTGCCATTAATACAGCGTCGCTTAACTGGCCAAGTTGCAGGCATGGCCGGCGCTTACGGTAACGTTGGTGCGGTGACATTCTTAACGGTCTTGTCTTTTGTATCAGCACAAACTTTCTTCTTAGTGATTGCTGCAACAGCAGTCGTTACTTTGGTGGCAGTTCAATTTATGGATGAACCGTCAGGTCAAATGGCTGAAGTACTGCCTGATGGCACAGTGCAAATGATTGATGTGCACTAAATAGCACGGTTAAAACAAAAAAGCCCCAAGTTTAGTTATGAGCTTGGGGCTTTTTTATGGCTGGCAGTTTGTATTTTTAAAGGGGCTAACTTACCTGTTTTTTAAAGTAACCATGTTTGAGGAAGTGCTTCACTTGAGCTATCACGGTTTTATTTTTCATCATAAACGGGTGAGTGACCGGTAAAATAAGATGATCTTTCATCCCGGCTAACTTGGTTTTTTCTACGCTGACTTTGCCATCATCGGTGTCAGGTAACATGGTGGATAGGATCAAGTTAATGCTGCGAGAACCAGCAATAATACCGAGCTCAAAGTTTGCTGGACCCAGTTGATTAGGGATACTCATTGCATCAGTACCTAATTGCTGACCAGCAGGGCCATTAATTAAGTCATAGCCTGGAACATCATGGAGCACATCAACCACTTCACTGCCTTGATTTGGTGGGCCTAACATCACCACTCGACCTAAGCGTTCAATATTGTGCTGACTTAAATATTGGCGAACTAAAATGCCGCCTAAAGAATGAGTAACAAAATTAATCCTTGCCTGATTCGGACATAGTTCTAAGGCGTTATTAATCGATTGTTCGGCGAGTTGTTCGATAGGGTAGTCGGTAGATGGGTAATCATAATTCACCGTGGCATAACCTGCCGCCGTTAACTCATCAGCCATGGCGGCCATCGAGCTATTACTGCGCGCCATGCCATGTAACAAAATGACACAGTCTTCAGCCATAACTGTCGGTGAAATAAACAATGAGCATAAAGCAATGACCTTGATTAGTTGCATTGTAGGTTTAACCTGTTGAGTTGGATGGACGGATATTACTGCTAACTTCAATCGTCAAGCCAGCACTATGATTAATCATTGGACTTAGTCTGCTAGTTTGGTGGCTAATCGTGAAGCAATAAAGCTAAATAATAAAATGCCACAGCCACTGGCCACTAAATCAAGCATCTCAACGTTACGGATGGCATATAAGCTTTGACCGTATTCATCGACAATGACAAAAAAGCAGACAAATAAACTGCCGATATAAATAGGCAAAGGACCCAAGTAGACACATTTAAATTTGAGAGAAATATTGGCTGCTAAGGTCAGTAAGCCAAACACCGCAAAGTGGCCAATTTTATCGCCATAAGGAATTTGTCTGACCATAGCAAATAAGGCGGTATCGTTACCGCTGTTGGCCATAAAGCTGACCCAAACGATAAACAGGAAAAAGCTAAGGGTGAACACCGCTACATATTTATACATAGCTTAGTTTGAGCTCCTAGTCTTCAGATTTAGGATAGGGGAATTTTAAATGGCCATAACGAATCAGCATAATGGTTGCTGCAATGAGTAGCGCTGCACCGGCAACGGCCAGCATCCGCCAGCTATCCATATTTTTCATATCCAAAATCATATAGCGTGCTAAGGCAACGATGGCGATATAGAGAGGCATTCGCACTGGCAGCTTGCCTGAGTCCAGGTAGATAGACACCATAGAAAGGACTTCAAGATAAATGAATAACAGCAGTAAATCACCTAAATTGACATTTTGGTTGACCACCAGAGCAGAAATTTCGATGCCCATTGCAATAACAGTGGCAATGGCGATGATCAGCAGGCCAATATCTTGAGTCCAATTCAAAAACTTGTGAGCAAGAGCATTCATAAGCAAACTCCATTTAGTACGAGAATAGAGCCAACCTATTTCTACTAATCAAGGCTGCGCTCAATCAACATGATTTAAGAATGGGCCTGTCCGTTAATGCTGTCAATAGTAATTGGTTAAGCTATTGAATTAGTTGTGTTAATGCTGGTCTTGAACTGCTTGGGAATCGCTCTTCCCTCATGGGGGAAGAGCGGCTTTTTACCTAACTGAACGTTAGTCGTGCGATGAGATAAGTCCACGATAACCACTAGGATCATGCTCGGGATGAGCAGCTAAATAAACATCAAGCTGCTGTTATTCCGCTGTGCGATACGATAAACCAAAAAAGAGCATAGTTTCTTAGTCTTGCTTCTTATCGGCATGACCGAGATGCTTTTCTGGAGCGATGGCATCACGGACAACTTGTTTAAGTTCGGTTATTTCTGGAAACCGACCGACATCTTTGCGTGACCAAACCACATTGCCATTGGCAATGACTTCAAAAAGACCTCCTGTTGCTGGTTTTAAAGACAGCTCAGATATTTCCTGTTCGAAAGTTGTAAGTAACTCTTGTGCCATCCATGCAGATCGCATCAACCATCTGCATTGAGTACAGTATTTTATTTCTATTTTATTTTGCATCTTCATCCTGAGTTTTTAATGGTTTAAGTTTTTTTGAAAGCTTGAGTCTTATCAGTATTCCAACGATTGCTAGCAACAAGCCAGGCAGGAATACCCAAAGTAATTCTGATGATATTACCTTTAAACCGCGCTCAGTAAAAAATGCCTTTAATCCGATAGGGGATACCTGGATTGGTCTAAAGGATAGAAAGTGACGTTCATGTTCAAATGGCCAATAAAGTGCGACGCCAAGCCCTCCATTGGTCATACCATCTAACAAGGCATGTGATGCACATGCAATAAAGCAAATAACCAAGACCGCGATTGGATGCGAGTGAAGCTTTCGCCAAAACAGTGAACAGCAAAGTGCCAGTACTGCTGCAAAAAACAAGGAGTGGGTAAAGCCTCGATGTCCCCATTGAGACTCGTAGGCAATGCCAAATTTAAACGCAAGCACATCAACGTCAGGGAATACTGACAGAATCGCAGCCAGTATGAATAAGCGAAAATTAATGACATTACTCTTCAGCGCCACATAGGCCACGGCAGGAATGACTAAATGAGCAAAAGCTGATGCCATGATTATCCTTTAATGCTTACTTAAGCTGGAGACATAGGTTACTTACAAGGTTCGCTAGGGTATCCATGTAAGTAACCTCTGCAAGGCCAAAGAGTTAACTTACGGGCAATCAGTCGATGTGAAAACCGGTGTTGCTAAACGCGCACCATAGCGATCTGTCACTAGGAAGCTGATTGTGCCGCCCAGTTCTTGTTCATCAGAGGTGCAATAATCAGAAAGAAATAATTCTTCAAGTTTTCCCTGTACCCCATCTGAATTTGGAAGCTGTTGTTGTGAGTGATTCGGCGTTGTTAACTCTAAAGCAAGTGTAGCGTCATGATATTCCTGCTCACAGCCTGAAGAACAAACAGAATAGACCTTAGTGATCTCGAAAACATCGACCGTTGTTGGTAATGAAATTTCAGATTTCACTACATTAACCCAATCATTATAAAACTGAGCAGCTGATTTAGCAGGTGGAGCCTGCTGTATCTGTGCGGTGCTTACTGGAATGGATTGTTGGCAAGCCGAAAGTTCGGAGTATCTAACTGATGCCCCTTGCCTCAGAGAAATGCTACATAGAAATTGACCTTGATAGCTAATTGCAAACCAATGACTTTCCCAAGTTTTGCCGCCATTTTTGACCTCCCATGGTTGACCTGGTTGAACTGTTGCTCCGCTGTTACTGATGGTGCCTTGACCATCAATCCAGCTGATAGCCCATGCGAAATTAGAGTCGTTCAATAATGAGAATTGAGTGACATCTACAGCCGCACCGAAGGAGGCAATAGGTTTAGGGCTAGAAGGTACTGGTTTAGGAGTAGGGGGAACATATAACCCCGTCTGCATTGTATCGTCAGGTCTCATCCTTTTGAACGGCAAGGTGCAAGCAACTAGCTCATTTTCGTTAATGACATCAATCGTGCTGGCTACATATTGGATCGCATAATTACCAGAGCCTGCATCATATATCGCACCGCAAGTAAGATTTCCCTTGTAGTTGCTATCCAATGTTCCTGACCAGACTTTCACCCCGTCGCTAAGACAACCGTCATTAATTGCACTAAGAGCTGTAATCTCGTTTCTTTGGTGCAGCACATTTAAATACAATGGCAACACCTGTCCATTCGGGCAGGTATATTGACTAGACCAATTGCCAGTTAGATTTAGCGGAGGTGGGTGACCAGTCACAACTTCAACTGGCAAAGAAGCCGTTACACCTGGTGCATCGACAAACGATACAGAAAGTGTCGCTTTACCTGTCCCTTTGCTCGTCGCACTTAACCAAACGGCCGTCTGGTCTGCATTGGTCACTACTTTTATCAGGTCATGTGGGTCGCCAGTAACATCATCAAAAATAGCTTTCCCCGGATTTTTAGCCACATATTCATAAAGACCGGTCATTCGGCCATTAGCAAGAGCAACTTGAAGCACTATCGGAGGGGTCCAAGCTAAAGCTTGAGAGTTTACGATGGGATCATCTGGAGTTAAAGGTAGTCTACTAGTTGGGAGTATTCCTGAAAGACTTTCTGACCAAGTATGAAGTGTGGCGGATATAGGGAGTAAACCTGCCGCTTTTTGTTCGCTCTCTAGTCTTAACCTTTCTTGTTCACGTGCTAGTTTTAATTGTTGAGCCTGAGCCTGAGCCTGAGCCTGAGCCTGAGCCTGAGCCTGAGCCGAAGTTGCGGTTACAGTAGGGGCAAGAGATAAATTCACTTGTGACATACTTTGAATGTCTGCCGCGTCAATGCCTACCGGGCCGAGTGTAAACGTCAACTGATATAAGCTGCCCTCAGAATCACTGCGAACCAAAACCTCTTCATACCATTTAGGTTGAGATAATTCTTGTTGAGTAAAACCGACCCACCCTAAGGAATCATCCCCACTGCCGTAGTCGTATTCCACCAACTGTATTGCCAAGCCCTTGGACTTATCAAAGATGTATTTGGTATTCACAGGGAGGGTTTGTTGTGATGTTATTTTGCGACTATCTCGGCCGCCATTGGGCCAAATTGAAACGTTGTTAACCTTAATATTCAGGTCATCGGGGCTCTCACCATAAATGGTATTAAAAGCGTTTTGCAGTGATGTGGCCTCTCCAAAATCATTCACGGCATTTAAAGCATCTAAACCTATTCCACCAGCAGTTCCCGCGGCATTGTTCTGATTACGAACTTGATCTTTTAATGCATCTTGACGTGTATTTACTTCATCGTCATAAGCGTCTTGATAAGCATTAACTCCTGAGACTTCTCTTGCACTAGCGTCTAACGCCGATTTTGCACCTTCTTTTACCGCTTGTTTGGCTTGGCGTTTAATGACTTGTTTGGTGGTTAATTTTACAGCTGTTTGCCCCACCTTTGATGCTGTGCTTGAGCCACCAGTTGCGGCAGCTTCAATGGCGCCAAAGAGGATCTCTGTTCCTACATCTTGACCTGTAGACGTTTTGATCGCCTTAACAGATTGTATTGTTAATTGAGCGAGATCTGCTTGTCCTCCATCTTGAAGCAGCCACGACCAACCATTGCCATTAAACGTTTGCTTTGGCCAAATAGTGACATTTTTTTTATCAGGATTGACCCCGCCATAGACTTGGTTTAAGCCTTGACCAGTGGCTTTATTAATAATCATATAGCGATTGTTATAATGCTCTAATCGCCATAATTGATTTGGATTGTTTGTATCCGTTATTCCCCAGTTCGAAACATTTTGGCCACTGCCATCCCATGTTAGGGCTAGTCCTGATGCTAAATTAATGAAATGCCAATAGCCGCCACCAGCATTTTGCATGACCCAACGAAAGCCATTATTTGTTACTTCTGGCAAACTCCATACGGTGACATTTCGACTATCATCATTATTGCCATTATAAGATTGAGTTAAATATTCGCCACTCGTAACATTTTGAATACGAATTAAGCGGTTGTGCTCGGGTGTTATCGACGGGATTTGTACTGAGGCTGTCCAAGTATAACTTCCATTTTGAGTGCTCTTCGTGCTCAAATGACCGGAAAAGCTATCTGGTATCTGGCGTATCGATAGGTGCCCAGCATTATCAAAGGAAAACCCCTGTTTACTCCCATTGTAGCGAGGGTCGGTGGTCGAAATATTAAATGCACCTTGGTTCCCGTTACAATCTTTGTGCTGATCTCGGGCCATGTCTAACTTAACGTAGCCTCCTGCCGCTATCGGACCTTGGGTAAGCTTACGAGGGTCGTAACGCCCCGTGCCTTGATAGCAGTGGACCATCTCGATCTTAAATGTCACCGCATGATTGAAACCATTTTTTAGATACAAATGAAATTTTCTATTTTCAGCAGTGGCCTGACCGATGGTTAAAATGAGAGTGATTAAACTGAGACACGTCAGGGCGCTTATTTTGAACAGGCTAAGATGGGCTTTCATGTTGTTCCTTAATTAAAACTCTGAAAGCTTAACGGCGTTCAGATGTTTATCCATTTAATATATTTCGCAGGCGAGTCTAGCACAGAAATTACCGGTTGGCGTAGTAAGTGAACTTGATTAATTTCTTTAAAAACAAGGGGGAATAAGTAAGCGAATGCTTACATCTATTACAATTGTTGAGGAATCTAAATATCAGGCTAGGGTTTCAATCCCACCCTGAAATCCTCTCGGTTTTAATAAAAAAATTGCTAAGGAGTTATAGTGTTTCATTTATTACATCTATCTCGGCAGGAATAGACTAGGAGTGAAAAAGCAGACCCATGATTAGCCTTAACATCTAGCTAAGCGTGGTTTTTGTCCTGTCGATATATTCAATAACAAGCAGTATCCTAGTGAATTAGGGAATAAAGTGATTGATAAATGGTTAACTTTTAGCAGTGGAAAGACGAGTGGCAGCAGCTCAGGCGCTTTCTTTTTCGAAAAAGTATTTATTGTATTTAAAGAGGCAGTGCCAAAAACGTCCCACCATTTCTCTTTGTAAGTTCACGCATTAAGATGCCAAACCGGTTGGTTGTTCCGGGGGAGATGAAGCCAATACCATGAATTTTGGCGAGTTGATTACCAGTGGTAGATATTAAATTCTGCTTGGTGAGACTATCTATAACAGGGTCATAAGATGAGCCGCTATAGTCATCGCCGAATACATATATAGATGTTGAAATATTCGCTTTTGCATATTTTCGTAGTGCAGTTTGTATTCCTTCGACAGGGCTACTATTAGAAAACTCTCCCCACGATTTAAATAAATTAATGACGTTTTTTCTTCGTCCTGCTGTGTCGGGGATCCACTTGCCATCGTAGCCAGAAATGAGAGATGTGCCCATGTCATTTAATATCTGAAAGCCTTTTACTTCAGGATGAATATTTAACACATTGATGATCTCAGTAGAAACTCGGCTCCAGATTTGCTGCATGCTGCCCGAGGTGTCGACAATAAAAACAACATAGTCACTGTCTACAGGGATACCGCCTACTTCTTCATCGCGTTTAGTGTTCTTTGTTTTTGGTGTGGAGATAGAGGCTTGTTTTAATGTTGATTGGACTAATGAGAGTCCTTCAATATCATCTGCTAGTGAAGTTTGCTTTTCTTTTTGTTGTTGAATTTTGTTTGCGAGCGCCTGTGCAGCGTTTTTTAACCGTTGTTGCTCATTGGATAGCTGTTGGGTTTCTGACGATTGTTGTTCTATGGTTTGCTGAATATCGGAAATCGTATTTTCAAGCGAGATGACCGTTGTTAATAAGTGTTCGACTTCTCCTTTTCCACTGATAGATACGTCATCATTTGTTTTTGAAATGAGCACCAACATAACTACAGCACCAAAACCACAGGAGATGATGTCCAAGAAGGACAGGTTAAATATATCGAGTTCTTTTTTACGAAGTTTCATGGCCAATTACTTGCTGGGCTGATCAATAAGCCCCCAGTTGCAGCTGCCCAATTCCAATACTGATTAATCGCTTCAGGGTCGCCTTCGATAGGCAATAGGACAATATCAACTTGAACACCATGCGGTGAGGATTCGATGATGGTTTGTTGGAAGAGTTTGACTCGACATTTACCTGATATCGTTGATGAGTTGCCTGACAATGAACTACAGCTAGAAAAAGGATTGAGGCTTTTGTAGTTCGACTCGCCTTTTGTCGGTAAACCATCGGTGATGATGTATAAGTTTGTGGGCTTGAGTTTGTTTACGGTTTGTAAGCCATGTTGCAGATTGGTGGCACCTTCTGGTGTTAAGGTATCGAGATCGGCCATGACAGCGCTGAAGCTAGCAGTGCTTGCCTTCACCCAGTTAGGATTGCCTAAGGTTGTTGCTTGTTCATTAAATGCCACCACAGTCACGTCACTATTTGCAGGCACACGGGCAAGCAGCCATTGAACAATGCTTTTTGTTCGTCGCCACTTTTCTGCTTGTTGTTTTTCTAGAGCCGTGCCGGTTTTTGTTTTAATAATGTCGATTAGTTTTTCATGTGTCATTGAGGCACTGCTATCGACCAAAATGGCAATCTTGGCACCTTCCACTTTCAGGCCCAATAGATAATTTTGTTCATTTACCTGGTTGATTTCTATTTGGTCTTCTTTTTTCGGTACTTTGATATTTTTGATATCTGATTTTAGGTTTTTAATTTGTTGAGCTGCGTGTTGGGCTTCGGCGCTTTGTTTGGCAGCGATGCCTTGTTGTTGGCGAAGATCATTTTCGGTTGCTGATTTTAGTCGAGACTGTTCTGCAAGTTGACGCTGTATTTGTTCAAGAGTTTGCAGGGAATCTTGCTTGATAGCTTCTAAGTTATGTATATCTTTTTTAAGGTTGCCGACTTCGACTGACGCATCATCCACATTAAATTTCACTAGCATAAAAACAAGAATAATGGCGCCCAAGCCACACGACATGATGTCGAGGAAAGCGAGGTTAAAGCCTTCTGATTGTTTTCGCTTGATCAACGTAACTGACTTATTTTATGCGGCTAAGTAAAAATTTTTCACAGTAGGCCTGCGTATCGAGTATTTGACTGTCTTGCAGGCGCTGTAATTGATGAAAAAGGAACATGAGAAAGATACTGATCAATAAGGCAACAAGGGTGGAGTTGAATGCTACACCAAGGCTATTGGTCATGCCCGAAATATTGCCGGCTAATGCTTGGTCTGCTTGCGATAAAGCCTGGCCGATACCTCGCACGGTGCCAATAAACCCGATGGATGGGATAGCCCATATTAAATAACGAATCATGGTGTTTTCTGAATCTTGTCTAACGGCCAAAGCATCAAGGTTACTGTCGATTGCATCAGATAAGTTTTGTACATTTTGTGTTGCTGCATATCGCCATAAAGATGAGCGTAGGGTTTGTACCAGTGGCGATGATAAACAATCTTTGGGTATTTGCTGATCTAATTTGTCGATAATGCCATGTACATCTAAGCCGGTTTCTTGGCCGTTTTGATCGGCATCTGGATTATTGTTGTGATGCTCTTCGATTAAATCGACTGAAAATAAGTATTTTGTTTTTAATATTTCTCGATAATTAACCGAAATTAAGAAGCAGCCCCACAGCATCAAGATAAAACAAATTTCTTGTTCATAGTCTTTTAAAATGACAACCACATCACGGGGGGATGAAAGGCCACTTGCTTGCGCTATTTCAATAAGAGCATAAGCTTCTGGGCGAACATAACCGATGTAGAACATGTGGACTACGATGATTGAAACAATAAGTGCGATGAAGCTTTTAATCATGTCAGTAAGCCCTAGATGTCGACAGGAAAGGAGGCGGGGGAATTAAGACTTAATTTAGATTTGCCAGCATAAGCCGTGTGCACGAGCGAAAAGCTTAAAACGAGCAGGGCGATAAACAGGGATATGAGTACTGTTTTTTTGCGACTGTTAGATAATTTCATTTAGATTTCTCCGTAGACATAGCGACTGACTCTAAAACCAAGATCATCTCTACCTGCTGTGAGGCCTTCACGATAAGAGGGCCTGAGTTCGGTAATTGAGCCAGAACGCCAATTTGCACCTTTAACAACATGTGAGTTGTTGACTGATAGGTCAAATGGGTTTTGAAACACTTTACCCGATTTGGGAGGCACTATCGAATAACTGTCGTGCGTCCATTCACTGACATTGCCACCTTGGTCATAAAGCCCTGACTTTTCTTGCGAAAAGCTTCCGACCGGGGCTGTTTGAGAGTAACCATCGGTATATTTGGGAACAAAATTTTTAACCTTGCCTCTAGCTGATTCATCCGCAATGTTAATGGCTTGTTTGGGAATGACTCGATCATTACCCCATACAAATACAGTTTGTTGAGCTTTGCCTGATTTTCTAGCTAACCACTCCCATTCACCTTCGGTTAATAAACGATAGCCGTTGGAGTTGGAATTTATACGTTGCAGCCGGTTGTTGGTAATTTGATAAACGGGTGGTAGACCTTCTTGTTGGCTGAGCCAGTTACAAAATAAAGCGGCTTCAATCCATGATACGGAAGTAACAGGTTTTTTTGCATCGCCTTGTTTGCTTGGATCAAACTGCTTATATTCGGCATAAGTGACTTCATTTATGCCGGCATAGAAGGCTTTGTTGAGCTTAACTTTCTTAATAAATTCGTTGGCCCTTTGTCCCAATTCGCTACGCTTTGCCCCCATAGTGAATTGCTCATTGGGTTTATATAGTTTTAAACGCCCGCCGGCTTTATGTTTGTAGTATTGAGGTGACTCTTGTAGTTGGGCTTGTTTTTCGGGGATAAGCGAAACAGAGATTTTTTTGTTACTGCTCGAACTAGGTGTCACGTGTTTTGATACGCTGCGATAACCTTGTTTGCTTAGCGTGACGGTGTGATTAATGGCTTGCAGTGATAGTTGTAGTGGCGTTGTGCCTACATTTTTACCATCGATTTTTACCTGAGCAGCTGGTGAGGATTCAATATCAACCTTACCCATTTCTTTTTCTAAATTAAAAGTGAGTTTTAGTGACTCGTCAGCAGCGAGCTTGAATGTTTTACTTTGTGAGAAGTAACCGGGCTTAGCATAAGTGAGTTGGTGTTTAGTGCTGGATTTTACGGCTAGTTTGTCAGTATTGTTAGCTGTAATACCATCTAACGTGAGTGTGCCACCTTTCGGTTGCAGTGATACTTGGACGGCCGCCTTTTTTAATTCTAGGCGGTAATTTCGGTTAGTGTCGGGTTTTGTGAGGCTGATCTCGATCGTGTCATTGATCGTTTCATAATTATCGAGCGAAACCGATACCTCATGTGAGCCACCTTGTAATGAAAGCGTTTGTGGCGAAGTGCCCATATCAATAGCGTTAATAAAAATATGGGCTGTATTGGGAGCTGTATTGATGGTTAAACTGCCATCGACTGGAGTGAGTTCAATTTCATTTTTAAATAACTCACCACGTGATAAAGATACAGGCAGGCTAGTAGTTTGATAATAAGGATGGAGAACAGTGATCTCATGGTCACCAGCATCTAGCTCATAGTTAAAGCTTGCTGCAATAGCGAGTTTTTCGCCATCAATGTGCCAACTTGTTTTGTCGTCACTAATATTCGTGGTTAGCTCTAGTCGAGCAGGAAGCGGTTGTAATGTGACGGACAGTATTTTGCCGAAATCCTTGCTGTTCAGTTGTTGTGTGACAGGTTTAAACCCGTCAGCAGAGACAAATATAGCTGGGGTTGGAGAGATTGAATAAAGTGTTTCACCCATGAAAATGGCAATGCCTTGGTGTACTTTCACGGTGGATATCGGCACCGCATCTTCAGGGCTAATTTCGATACGAGTACCTCGTGAAGCGAGAATAACGCTCATGACGATGAAGGCACTGATGAGAAAAGTAACAAAGACACCTAGATAGAAGAGGCGTTGTTTGTGTTTGGCTGCTTGTAGTTGTTGGTTAAATTGGTTCATCACAGAGAATATTTATTTGATAGCTGGTGTCGTCATAGGATATGAGTACATCTAATAACTTCGATTTATAACCTTTTCGTTTGCCCTCAAAACGATAACGACCGGGGGATAATTGAATAGTCTTCGATTGTGTAAGCCCAACGACACCCACCCCGCGTACCAGAATATGGGTCTGATTGTCGGAAATGACTTGAACTGGAATTGTTTTGTTCATTTTTTCAATAAGTAGACTTAATGTATTTGCCTTATTAGTCAGTGATGGGCTGTTGTTGGCCAGTGCATTGGCCTCTTCTATTTGGGACTTAACTGAAGAGGCGAGTGACTTGTTTGATAAGCGGTATGGATTATTAATGTGATGGTCAAACTCGCTATTAAAATTAATAATTTGTGTGGCTGTAAGCAAGGATTGTTGAGCTGATTTGTCTGCAGCTTGTTCCTTTAATAGCAACTCAAGTTGCTGTTTAGCTGCTTGCCATCTGTCTGTAGCCATAGCTGTTTGTGCGGCTTGTTGGTACTTAGCAATGCGTTGTTTCTTTTCAAGTTGGCGTATTGCTGTTTCTACACTTTGAATTTCTTGTCGGTTTGGAAAAACTTTTTTGGCGGCACTGATTTTTTGTTTCGCTTTGCTTACATCGCTTTGTTTAATGGCCTGATATGACTGTGCGATATATGACTGGAAGTTTCGTTGTGCCAGGATATTGATGAGCTCTTGTTTTCGTTCGACAACGGCTGTTCGCTCTGGGGCAAGCGTCATCATTTCATTAATGAGCTTGAGCTCTTTTTCAAATTGGTTTTCAATGTTGGCCGTATTTATTTGTTCTGTGAGCGCTAATATTTCGGGTAGACGCTCTATTTCAGCAGCAAGAGTGCTTGCTTCGACAGAGGTGTTGTCGAACATTTGAGCTTTAGTAATCTGCAGTTTAGCCTCGTCGTAATTATCTTTACCGTAGGTAAGCTGAGCATCAGTCATTGCTTGTGAGAATGCCAATTGACTATCAGTAATCAGTGCTTGAGCAAGTTGAGTTGCTGTTTCAATGGCATTGTGCGCTTCGGCATAGTTAGCTGCACTAAATTGAGATAGTGCTTGATCTTCTGTGGCTTCGAGTTGGGCATCACGCTCTGGTTCCCATTTCGCTAAATCCGTTTTATTAAGATCTGGTTTTATATTACTTTCGTAATTATTTAATTTACTGATATAGCTGCTACGCAGCTCTTCATTCGGTATCGATTGAGATGATTCAATATTATTGTTAGTTGGGACAACAGCTAGGTCATTACTGGGAATATCGGGTGAAACTACTGGCGGAGAAATGGGCCGATAGGAAATATAAAAAACAACGCTAGCGCACAGCAGAGAAATAGCCAAAAAACTGCAAACGAGTAGTGTTACTCGTTTACGCCGACTTTCCTGAGCGTCTAGGATTTTTTGTTCAAGTACCATTGTTAATTAAAGGGCCGTATTTGGCGTGGTTTCTTGCTGATATATTCGATTAAGAAACTCCCGCCATTGTGCAAACTGTTGTTGAACATTACCGGTTAATTCGACAGTTTCGTTTTCAAAAGAGACGACCTGAGGCGCTAGTTCGATATTAATTGATTCACCGATTTCGTTAATGGCATCTTGATGTAGCTTCGCTTCTTCTTTGGATTTAAAGCCGCTGGAGAGCAAATAAACACCGCCTATCCCACCCAATATGGCAGCAGTATCTAAGCCCGCATCAGCAAGCTCACTATCTCCAGATGCCGCTGCGGCTGCGATGGCCAAACCAATAAGGACTGCACCACCAACGGCTTTAAATATACCTTCGTTTTTGGCTTCTTGTTGAAGTTTGGTTTCAGTAAAACTAGCTTGTTGCCACTTTAAGTAACTCTCATCCATATTTTGTGAAAAGGAGGCATAGTTTTGTTGTAAGTTATCAATAAATAATTGCTCACGAACTCGAATCGCGATCACACGTTGCAATAGCGGGTCATTATCACTAGGTTGGCTGACTAACTTTATATACTTGCCTTCTGAGTCCATGTATTCCATGAAGGCGGCATCATTGAAACTTGCTCCAAACCGTAAGTCAGCAATCGTTTTTAAGTTTTCCAGCTCTGTAGCGTTACGCTTTTGTAATGCTTTGATGATGTCATCAGCTGCTTCTTTAAATGCTGGGGCATAAGGGTCCTTATTTTCGTTTCTTATATCATTGTAAAAAGACTCTAGGACTTCATGCTCAAAGGAATCATCGAACCACTCTTTACCGGCGATATCGACAATATTAAGGTCAAACTCGACCTCTTGACCGTTAGATTCGTTAATTTTTCCTAGAACGTAAATATCTCCAGATGCAGTTTCATCAGGAGTGACACGTACTGCGCCAAACATATTGCTATTGTCGAGCGCTTGTTTCAGTTTATAAGCAAAGCGGTTTGCTTCTGCACGGCGCAACTCAGGCCAGATACCTTCATCAGCATAGTTTCCTTCATGCTCTGCCAAACCTGGATCAAAAATAGGAATAATGACATCTAGTTTTGGTTGGGCAGCTACTACAGCAACGACCTTTTCTGTATAGGATGAAGATGATTTTGGGCCTGCTTTATGAGTACTTTTTTGGCCACCTGTTGTTGTGCAGCCAGCAAGGATAAAGGACAACATAAAGACACAGAGAAGTAATTTATTGGATATGTCGACTTTATTCATCATTGATTGGAAGTCCTTTATATTTACGATACTCGTTCCAGAGTTTTGCTTTTTTTACCTGATCTTGCTCAAGCTCAGCGGCACGTCTGATTTGAGCTGCAACAACATCATCATTATCAGCATCAGGGATGTCTGCTGGCTTAGTACCATTTGAAGCGCTGCTACCGGAGCTAGCAGTTATAGTTTCATCGATAGTGCTGTCATCGGCTATGTAAGCTGGTGGAGGGGGCGGTTCAATTTCTGTACCTGAGATTGATGGACTTGCCACTGAGTTAAAGTTGGATTCTTGAGCTTCGCTGCTACCATCAGAGCTCTCAGAGGATGCGTCACTAGTAGCGCCTGAAGCTTGATTTTCAGCATTTTCTGGTGAGGACTCTGAAGATGATTGGGTGGATAAATTGCACAACTCAAAACGGTTGACTGAGTCGAAAAATGCCTTATCCATTGCTTCTAGTCTTTCAGCTGCAGTCCAATCCGCTTGTTCAACAAAATGAATATTTGTATCTGAGCAGTCAATGGTTTCACCTAAAGACGTATCAGCTTTGGCCTGCATGTTAAATGCAGTCAATAAGGCGACTAAGAATAAATTTTTATTGCTTAGAAAAAGACGACTGATTTTGTTCATAACATAAATCCTCAAGCCAACATTTCCATCTGTAATTTCCCTTACGAATAATTTGAGTGAACCGTCTATGTGTATGCGACATACTACAATAGCTTGCCAGCTTGTACCTGAATGATTACTGAATAAGTGTATTGTTTACACATTAAAAATATCTAGATGTTACGAAAGTCTAGTTATCTGTTCGAGCAGGTTTTAAGATAAAGTAAGAGTTGCAAATAATAACCTTACTTTGATGGCGTGACACATAAGAGAAACATTTTTAATTCCAGCAATTATTTTTGAGTAAATAAATGACGAATAATTCATTTCCAGCACAGTGGCAGCAACTATTATTAAACGACGATATTCTTTTGGAGTCGGCTAAGCAGATATTAGAGGGAAGTGATTATGTTGCACAGTGGGGGATTCGCCAGCCTGAACGAGCAGAAGAACTAATAGCATCTGGTGACATACATACCGTTTATGGTGAGGAAGGCTTCCAAGCTCGTTTAGCTGCAATGTTGGTTGATGTGATGGATGAACCTGTTTTACATCAACAATTACGTTGGTTTAGACAGCGAGAAATGGTGCGGATTATTTGGCGTGATCTTGCCGGTTGGGCTGATTTAGCTGAAACGGTGCGAGAGTTATCGGCCTTAGCTGATGCCTGTGTGAGCCAAGCTTTGGATTTATTGCATGGCTGGTTGGCAGCAGATTTTGGTCAGCCGTTCAATGCAGAAGGTGAAGCGCAGCAATTATTGGTCATCGGCATGGGCAAGTTAGGTGCTGGCGAGCTCAATTTATCATCAGATATTGATTTGATTTTTGCTTATCCTGAAGAGGGTGAGACACAAGGCGGTCGCCGTACTTTAGCTAATGAAGAGTTTTTTGTTCGCTTAGGGCGAAAACTGATCCAAGCCTTAGATAATGTGACGGTGGATGGTTTTGTCTTTCGGGTTGATATGCGGCTGCGTCCTTTTGGCGATAGTGGTGCATTGGCGGCCAGCTTTGATTCATTAGAAAACTATTACCAAACGCAAGGTCGCGAGTGGGAACGTTATGCGATGATCAAAGCGAGGGTTATCACCGGCCGTAGCGATGATAAGCAAGCATTGCGAGAGATGTTGATGCCCTTTGTTTATCGCCGCTATTTGGATTACGGCATGTTTGATTCATTGCGTGAAATGAAGGCGATGATTGCAGGTCAGCTCCGTCAAAAAGGCATGGAAGCCAATATTAAATTAGGTGCTGGTGGGATTCGTGAAATTGAGTTTATTGGCCAAGTCTTCCAGCTGATTTATGGTGGCCGTGAGCCTTTATTTCAACAACGGCCGATTTTAACTATCCTCGATTTATTAGCGGCAAATGATTATTTGTCAGCTTATGCGGTGGATGAGTTAAAAGAGGCTTATGATTTTTTACGTCGCACTGAGCATCGCATTCAAGCATGGCAAGATAAGCAAACCCATTTATTGCCTGAAGATGATGACGGCCAAGCACGAATAGCATGCTTAATGGGCTTTACTGACTGGACTTTGTTTGAGCAGGCATTAGCTGAGCACCGCTATACTGTGCAAAGTCATTTTGAACAGCTATTAACCGCGCCACAAGCAGATGCGACAACCAATGATAGTGTGGTGTTATTTTCTTCATCTGATGAGCATAAGGCTGCGTATTTGCAGCAGTTAGGGTATCAGCAGCCAGATGCAGGCTTACTAGCTTTGGATAACCTTCTGACGAGTCATATTTGTCGCAAATTGAGTCAAGTGGGCCGCTCACGTTTAGAACGTCTATTACCATTGATCGTGCAGGCTGCAGCGAATGTTGATAATGCAGATGAATGTTTGACGCGATTATTGCCTTTTGTTGAGGCGATTATGCGCCGCTCGGTTTATGTCTCGTTGCTGGTGGAGAACCCATTAGCTTTGTCACAACTGGTGAGGTTGTGTGCGGCTAGCCCGATGATCAGTAAGCAATTAACACGTTATCCGGTGTTGTTAGACGAGCTTTTAGACCCAAGAAACCTCTATCAAGTGCCGAATCGTCAACAGCAGGAGGGCTTATTAAGCCAGTTTTTAAAATCTGCCGATGCCGATGATTTAGAGCAACAAATGAATTTGTTACGTGAGTTTAGGCAGGTTGCCATCTTGCATGTGGCCGCTGCTGATGTGACGGAAGTATTGCCTTTAATGCGGGTTGGCGACCAATTGAGCGAGCTGGCGGAGTTGATGTTGGCAACGGTGCTCAAACAAGCGTGGCATTTTTTAGTGGCGAAACATGGTCGGCCGACACATATTCAATCTAACGATATTGCTGATTATGGTTTTACTGTGTTGGCTTATGGCAAGTTGGGTGGACTGGAACTGGGCTATGGTTCAGATCTAGATTTAGTGTTTATTTATGATGATCGTGGTGAGCAATCAGCTACCGATGGTCCTCGACCATTAGATGTATCAGTATTTTATACTCGCTTGGCACAACGAATGATTCATTTAATGACTACCACTACGCCGGCTGGAACATTATATGAAGTGGATATGCGGCTACGACCAAGTGGTGCTTCGGGCTTAATTGTGAGTTCATTATCTGGCTTTGCTGACTACCAACAACAAGAAGCATGGACATGGGAACATCAAGCCTTGGTACGAGCAAGATGTGTGGTGGGTGATGCAAATCTTGCGCAACAGGTCGCGCAAATTAGACAAGATGTGCTGGCAACTGAGCACGATAACGCATTGCTGAAGGATAAAGTACAAGACATGCGAACAAAGATGCGTGAGCAGTTAGATAAAAGCACAGCGCAGCTCTTTGACCTTAAACAAGGTGTCGGTGGCATCACTGATATCGAGTTTATGGTGCAATATGCTGTTTTGGCTTGGTCGAAAGCCTTGCCTGAGTTGTTGGTTTATACCGATAATATCCGGATTTTAGATGCATTAGTGGAAACAGCGAAGTTAAACGAGGAAGATGGCAAAATGCTTGCCGGCGCTTATCGTTTTTATCGCAAGTTAGCCAATCGTTGTGTCTTACAAAAAATGCCTAGCTGTGTGCCACACAGTGAGGTGGCAGTGTATCAACCTCGTGTTGAGGCAATTTGGCAACGTTGGTTAGGTAAGATTAACTAGTTTTAGACAGTAATTTAACGAATATAGAAAGTAGGTAATTATGGCAGTAGTAACAATGGCAGATCGTGATGGCGTTATCTGGTTAGATGGCGAGTTAATTGAATGGCGTGATGCAAAAGTACATTTATTAACCCATACCTTGCATTATGGTTTGGGTGTATTTGAAGGTGTACGTGCTTATAACACTGAGCAAGGTGCTGCTATTTTCCGTTTGCAAGAACATACGGATCGCTTATTTCGCTCTGCAAAAATCATGGGCATGGGCATGCCGTTTGATAAAGAAACCATCAACGAAGCTCAAAAAATTGCAGTTCGTGAAAATAACTTAGACTCTGCTTATATTCGTCCGATGTGTTTCTACGGCAGTGAAGGCATGGGTATTCGTGCTGATAACTTACGTACTCACGTGATGGTTGCTGCTTGGGACTGGGGTTCATACCTAGGCGAAGACAATATGAAAAACGGCATCCGTATCAAGACGTCATCTTTCACTCGTCACCATGTCAACATCACCATGTGTAAAGCCAAAGCGAATGGTAACTACATGAACTCAATCATGGCTCTGCAAGAAGCGGTTAATGATGGTTACGATGAAGCCTTATTATTAGATGCTGAAGGTTTTGTTGCTGAAGGTAGTGGCGAGAACTTCTTTATGGTGCGTGATGGGGTGTTGTATACACCTGAGCTAACCTCAGCATTAGAAGGTATTACTCGTGCAACAGTAATGACTTTGGCTGAAGATATTGGCCTGAAAGTGGTTGAGAAACGCATCACACGTGATGAAGTTTACGTGGCTGATGAAGCATTCTTCACTGGTACTGCTGCTGAAGTAACGCCTATTCGTGAATTAGATAATCGTGAAATCGGTAACGGTGGCCGCGGTCCAATTACTGAGCAATTACAGTCACTGTATTTTGATCATGTTTATGGTCGTGATCAAATGTATCCGAACTGGAATACATTAGTCGCTAAATAAAGTTATTTGAACAAAAGAATATAGAGGTATAGATAGATGGCAGGTCATAGTAAGTGGGCAAACATTCAGCATCGTAAAGGTGCTCAAGATGCAAAACGCGGTAAATTATTTACTAAATTTATTCGTGAAATCACTGTAGCAGCCAAAGAAGGCGGTAGTGATCCTGATAATAACCCACGACTACGTGCAGCCATTGATAAATCGTTAAGCGGCAATATGACGCGTGATGTGATCGAACGTGCCACTAAACGTGGTGCCGGTGAATTAGAAGGCATGAGTTATGAAGAAATTCGTTATGAAGGTTATGGCCCAAGTGGCATCGCTATCATGATGGATTGCTTAACGGATAACCGTAATCGTACTGTTGCTGCGGTACGTAATGTATTCACTAAGCGTGGTGGCAATATGGGTACAGATGGCAGTGTGTCATACCTGTTTGCTAAGAAAGGTATTATTTCTTATGCTGCTGGTACCGATGAAGATGTTGTTATGGAAGCGGCATTAGAAGCGGGTGCTGATGATGTTATTACGAATGAAGATGGCACCATTGATGTTTTCACTGCGCCAGAAGATTACGCTGCAGTAAAAGATGCTTTAGATGCGGCAGGTTTAGAAGCTGTTTCTGCTGAAGTAACGATGCATCCTGAAACGACTGTTGCCTTAGATGTTAAAGATGCTGAGAAAGCATTAGCCATGATTGATGCTTTTGAAGATTTAGATGATGTGCAAGATGTCTATACCAATGCTGATTTCTCTGACGAGGTCATGGAACAGTTAGGTTAATAGGTCTGCTTGAATGACACGTATTTTAGGCATTGATCCAGGCTCTCGTAAAACCGGCTTTGGCATTATTGAGCTCGATAAGCAGAAAATACATCATGTCGTTAATGGCCGGTTAATGGTCGGTGACGGTGAGTTTGCCGATCGTTTAGGTCAAATATTCGAAGGTTTGACCGACATCATTCAGCGTTACAAACCTGACATGATGGCTATTGAACAAGTATTTTTACACAAAAATGCTGATTCAGCTTTGAAGCTAGGCCAAGCACGTGGCGCAGCTATTTGTGCAGGCGTCAGTCAAAAATTACCCGTGCATGAATACAGTGCTACCCAAATAAAAAAAGCGGTAGTGGGTAATGGTCATGCTAAAAAAGAACAAGTTCAGTATATGATGTCGGTGATTTTGAATTTATCTGAGCTGCCCGTAGAAGATGCAGCTGATGCCTTAGCGTGTGCCATTACACATGCGAATCATGCTGCCTTAGGTGAGCGAACAAAATCCAAGTTGCCAGCAGGCATGCGTACAAGTAGTCGCCGCGGAGGGCGTTATAGTCGATGATTGGTCGTTTACGAGGCATTATCTTAGAAAAACAAGCACCTAATTTAGTGATTGATGTGCAAGGCCTGGGTTATGAAGTGGCGGCGCCCATGTCGACCTTTTTCAGTTTGCCAGCACTCAATGAAGAAGTTTCATTATTCACTCACTTAGTCGTTCGTGAAGATGCACAGTTACTTTATGGCTTTGCTACCGTTCGTGAGCGCTTACTCTTTCGTAGTCTATTAAAAGTAAATGGTGTCGGTGCCAAGTTGGCATTAACCATCTTGTCGGGTAGTGATGTTGATGACTTTGCTCGCAGTGTGCAAGAAGGTGATGCTGCCAGTTTGACTCGCCTACCGGGCGTAGGTAAAAAAACAGCTGAACGATTGATCATTGAAATGCGTGATCGCTTAAAAGAAATTAGTGGTGCGATGGGCTTGAAGCCGGTGGTCTCTGAAGCCGCTAGCTTAGCTGGTGCAAAAGATGAAGCTATTGAAGCGCTGGTGGCCTTAGGTTACAAACCAGCAGAAGCTGATAAGATGATTCGCAGTGTGCATGCTAGTGGCATGACAACGGAAGAACTTATTCGCCAAGCCTTGCAGAGAAATTAATTAATGGAAGATCGCTTTATTACCTCAACCGCAAGCAATGAAGAAGAGCGTTATGACCGAGCGATTCGACCAGAAAGTTTAAGCGACTACATCGGTCAGCCAGTGGTACAGGAGCAAATGGAGTTATTTGTTTCTGCCGCCAAAAAACGCAAAGAAGCCTTAGATCACACTTTAATTTTTGGCCCGCCTGGACTCGGTAAAACAACCTTGGCTCATATTATCGCCAATGAAATGGGCGTAAATTTAAAACAAACTTCAGGGCCCGTATTAGAACGCCCTGGAGATTTAGCTGCATTATTGACCAACCTTGAACCCAATGATGTGTTGTTTGTGGATGAAATTCATCGACTCAGTCCTATTGTTGAAGAAGTGCTCTATCCGGCGATGGAAGACTATCAACTGGATATTATGATTGGTGAAGGACCGGCAGCACGATCAATAAAATTAGATTTAGAACCTTTTACATTGGTTGGCGCAACTACTAGAGCAGGTTCGTTAACTTCACCATTACGCGATCGTTTTGGCATCGTGCAGCGGCTTGAGTTCTACAATAGCGACGATTTGAGCACTATCGTACAACGTAGTGCCCGTATTTTCGGCGTGCCTTTAGATGAACAAGGTGCTCATGAAGTAGCTAAACGCTCACGCGGAACACCACGAATTGCTAATCGCTTATTACGACGGGTGCGTGATTACGCCGAAGTAAAATTTGATGGCCGCATTACTGCTGAGGTCGCACGCCAAGCTTTAGATTTATTGGCTGTTGATAATAATGGCTTTGATATGTTGGATAGAAAGTTATTATTAGCCATTATCGAAAAATTTGAAGGTGGGCCCGTCGGAGTTGAAAATCTGGCTGCGGCGATTGGTGAAGAACGCGGCACGATTGAGGATGTAATTGAACCATTCTTAATTCAAGAAGGGTTTATTATGCGAACACCACGAGGCCGCATCGCCACTAAGAAAGCATGGTTACATTTAGGCTTAATACCGGCTGCCAGTAATAATAATGACTGAGTTTAGCTGGCCAATCCGTGTTTATTATGAAGATACCGATAGCGGTGGTGTAGTTTACCATTCAAATTATTTAAATTTCATGGAACGTGCTCGTACCGAATGGCTACGTTCATTAGGCCTTGAACAAGACCAATTAATATCTCAACATCAATGTCTATTTGCTGTACATTCAATGCAATTGAATTTTCGTAAACCAGCAAGGTTTAATGATGCTTTACGAGTGAGCTCATGTTTAGTCGATGTTTCAGGTGCTAGCATGACGTTCGAGCAAAAAATTTATCGTGAGGATGAACTGTTGTGCGAGGCTGTGGTCAAAATCGCGTGTTTGAACTCAGACAGGTTCCGACCTAGGTCGATACCTTCATTTATTTTGACGGAGATACAAGGTGACTACTGATCTTTCTTTGCTGACATTGATAACTGAAGCCAGTGTTTTGGTGCAGTTAGTGATGTTTACATTGCTACTTATCTCTCTGTATTCATGGACCTTAATATTTAAAAAACGCGGTGAGTTAGCAAAAGCTAAGCAAGATGCCGATTCGTTTGAAGATAAATTCTGGTCAGGCAATGAATTAAACCGCTTGTATGAAGATATTTCAGCCCGACCTCATGGCAGTAGCGGCATGGAAGGTATCTTTGAAGTGGGTTTTAAAGAGTTTGTCCGCTTGCAAAAATCATCACCAGATTCTGGCTTCGTTTTAGAAGGTTCGCAGCGAGTGATGCGAGTTTCATTGGCCCGAGAAGTGGATCAACTAGAAATGTCATTACCTTTTTTAGCAACCGCTGGCTCAACCAGTCCTTATATAGGCTTGTTTGGTACCGTGTGGGGAATTATGAATTCATTTACTGCTTTGGGTAATGTACAACAAGCAACTTTAGCCATGGTCGCACCGGGTATTGCGGAAGCGTTGATCGCTACGGCAATGGGCTTGTTCGCGGCGATTCCAGCAGTGGTGGCTTATAACAAATATTCCCATGAAGTGGAGCGGTTAATTAATCGCTATGATACTTTCTTAGAAGAGTTTTCTTCTATCCTGCAACGTCAACAAGCTTAAGACCACGCATTCTTATGGCTGTTTACCAACATAAACGCATACGTCGCAAACCGATGGCTGAGATCAATGTCGTACCGTACATTGATGTCATGTTGGTATTGTTAATCATTTTTATGATCACCGCGCCGATGTTAACGCAAGGGGTCAATGTTGACTTGCCAAGTGCTGATGCTAATCCAGTTGTGGCGCCAGATGATAATAGCGAGCCACTGGTTGTCTCTGTTGATGCGGCGGGTAATTTTTATGCGGCCATCGGTGATAAGCAAGATGAACCGATTGATGCCGAAACCTTAATGGTTAAGGTGAAAGCCGTATTAAAACGCAGTCCTAATACACCGGTGATGGTGAAAGGCGATAGTGCTGTTAATTATGGTCAAGTAGTGACGGTAATGGCGTTGCTACAACGAGCCGGTGCACCTAGTGTTGGTTTGATTACCAAACAACCTGAGTTAGAGCCGGCGTCATAAACAGATGAATAAAAGTCTTATTGAAAACATCATTGCGGGTAGTTATGCACTGATCTTGCACATCGGCTTAATTAGCTTGTTTGTAATGGGCATGGAATCAAAATCAGAACCGATAGCGGTATTGCCCCAAGTCGATATAGTTAAAGCAACAGCGATAAGTGAAGATAGTGTTTTGGCTGAAATGGTTCGCCAACAAGAACATGAGCAGAAGCAACTTAGAGCTGAGCAAGATAGGCAAGAAAAGGTTGAGCAGAAGTTGTTAGAAACGCAACAAGAGCTTGCCCGCAAAGAGCGAGAATATTTAGAGCAGCAAGAGCAGGCAAAAATACAACAACAACAACGTGAATTAGTTGCCAAACAAGAGCAAGACAAAATACAACAGCTAGAGCAACAGCGAAAAGTTGAAGAAGAGCGTAAGCAGCAGGCTGAGGTAGATCGAAAAGTAGCAGAGCAGCGAAAACAAAAAGCTGAGCAAGAACGTCTAGTAGAAGAAGAACGCAAGCAACAGGTTGCACAAGAACGTCGCGTCGCCGAAGAGAAAAAGCGCTTAGCTGAAGCAGATAGGCAGGCGGAAGAACGACGTAAAAGTGAAGCTGAACAAGCTGCTAAATTAGCAGAAGAGCAAAAACGTAAAGCTGAAGCCGAGCGGCTGGCAGCAGAAAAACGACAAGTTGAAGAAGAGCGTAAGGCACAAATTGCCGAAGCTGATAGATTGTTGCAAGAAAGCTTGGCGAATGAACAACGTGAACAAGAAGTGCGACGTGTTGGCGGTGTCGTTCAGCAATATATGAGCATCATTAGTCAGCGCGTTACGCGTTATTGGATTAAACCGGCTAATGCGACAAAAGGCTTGCAAGCAATATTGCGAGTGAGTTTATTGCCGGGTGGTGATGTGAAACAAGTGACAATAGTTAAGAGCAGTAGCAATGCGATATTTGATCGTTCAGCAGAGTCTGCAGTTTATAAAGCGGCACCGTTTTCACTACCGACTGATCCAAAAGCGATGGCTAAGTTTCGTGACTTTCAATTTAGCTTTAAACCTGAGTAGAGGGTAAAAAATGATCAAATCTTGGTTAATGGCATTGAGCCTGTTAATTACATTGTTGCCATGGCAAGCACATGCTTTATTAACTATCGAAATAACCGGTGGCTCTGAAGCTGCGTTGCCGATAGCGGTGGTGCCATTTGGTAATGAAGGTTTTGCTGCACCGGAAGATATTTCGGAAGTGATTAGAAATGATCTGGCCAGCAGTGGTCGTTTTGCACCGTTGCCAAAAGGTGACTTAATTTCTAGCCCTCATGACAAGTCAGAGATTAACTTTAAGGATTGGCGTTTACTTCGTTCTGAAGGATTATTAGTCGGCAAAGTAAGTAGTGTTGATGGCGAAACCTACCAAGTGCAATTTCAGCTGTTTGATGTTTATAAAAGTCAGCAATTAATCGGTAAGCGTTATCAAGTGCCTGCATCGGGTTTACGTCGCCTAGCCCATCAAATTTCAGATCTGATCTATCAAACCTTAACGGGTGAAGTCGGTGTGTTTTCAACCCGCCTTGCCTTTGTTTCGGTCGTTAATACTCCGGCTGGCCAGAAGCGTTATGCCTTGCAAGTATCGGATGCCGATGGTGCTAATCCTCGTAGTGTATTGCAATCAAAGCAACCTATTTTATCGCCAAGCTGGTCACCTGATGGTGAACGTTTGAGTTATGTCTCGTTTGAAAATGGCAAAGCGGAAGTCTTTGTGCAAGAGATGCGCAGTGGACGACGTGACTCAGTTGCAGCATTTAAAGGTTTAAATAGTGCGCCGAGCTGGTCTCCAGATGGTAAAAAATTAGCTTTAACCTTGTCAAAAGCGGGCAATCCAGAAATTTATGTATTGGAATTGGCCAGTGGTAAGTTGTCACGAGTGACTCATAATTCACAAGCGATAGATACTGAAGCCGTGTGGATGCCAAATGGTAGAGAGTTACTATTCACTTCAGATCGAGGTGGCAGACCCCAAATTTATAAAGTATCTGCTGATGGTGGTCGTGCTAGTAGGGTGACATTTGAAGGTCGCTATAATGCTTCAGCAGACATTTCTGCCGATGGTCGCTTCATGACTATGGTGCATGGCTTGAATGGGAAATATTATATTGCAGTGCAGGATTTAGACAGTGGCGCCGTTCAAGTTTTAACTGAAACGGGTCAAGATGAGTCTCCGAGCTTTGCGCCAAATAGTCGTAATATCCTGTATGCTACTGAGCAAAATGGCAAAGGGATCTTAGCTGCTGTATCGGTTGATGGTCGTATCCATCAGCGTTTAGGAGAGTCAGGAAGTGATGTTCGTGAGCCTGCATGGTCGCCAATTAGAAAATAATACATTGTTAGGAGTATCTAAATGAAGTTATTGAAATCATCCGCGGTATTGTTAGCCTTAGTTTGGTTATCAGGCTGTACTAATCCATTAGCGACCAAAGAATCAGAAGCAGATTTACAATCTGGTGAAGTGGCTGTTGAAGACCGAAATGCTGAAAGTTCAGGCATTGCAGGCGAAAATGCCATGGGTGCAGACTTGGGTGACGGTGCTGAAGCACAAGTTATCGTAGGTGAAGATGCATTCCAAGGTAATGAATTAGATGATCCGGCAAGTCCATTATCAAATCGCATTGTGTATTTTGAATATGACAGCAGTAGTGTTCGAGCTGAAGATCAGCAGACATTAGCTGCTCATGCTACTTATTTAAGTGATAATACAAATGTAACGATTCGTTTAGAAGGTCATACCGATGAACGAGGTTCTCGCGAATATAATCTTGCTTTAGGTGAACGTCGTGCCTTAGCTATTCGTCAAATTCTAATGTTGCACGGTGCTAGCATTAACCAATTTGAAGTCGTTAGTTTTGGTGAAGAGCGGTTAGCGGTAGAAGGTAGCGATGATGCTGCCGGCCTGCAAAACCGTCGTGTTGAATTAATCTACGTAGGACGTTAGAGATGAGATTGATGGGCAAAAAAGCCTTAGCGGTATCTATTTTATTAGCAGCGGTTAGCTCTAATGCTGTTTGGGCTGAAGATACTGCATTACAACAACGAGTTGAAAGGTTGGAACGTATTATTCAAGGACAAGGTTTAGTGTCTTTGTTAGCTCGTGTTGACCAACTACAGAATGAAATTCAAAGCTTGAAAGGTGAGAATGAATCGTTAACTCATCAATTAGGCAAGTTGAAAGCTAGTCAACGTGAGATGTATATCGATCTTGAAAATCGTATGACAGCACAAGCAGTCGCAGTTCAAGTACCTACAACAGTAGAAACTATTGAGCCTAAAGTTATTCAAACTCCAGTAGTCGAATCTAGCACGGATACTGAAACGGCAGCTGAGCCTGAGTCGGTAGCTGTTCCAGTTGCAGTTGAAAATGGTGAAGCTGCCTATCAAGCCGCTTTGCAAACATTACGCAGTGGTCAATATGAACAAGCGGCTTCCGCTTTATATGCTTTTCCTGAGCAATATCCGCAAAGTAGTTATTTGCCAAATGCATATTATTGGCAGGGCGAAGCAAATTACGTATTGCGTAACTTTGAAAAAGCGATAGCAGCCTTCCAAACAGTCATTGACCGCTTTCCTGGCAGCAGTAAAGTCGCAGATGCAACGTTAAAACAGGGCTTTAGCCAATATGAGCTAGGCCAAGTTGAGATTGCAAAAGCAACATTAACAAATGTGATGCAGCAATATCCGAATACGTCTGCTGCAAGACTAGCTAAAGTAAGATTAGAACGCATTAAACAACAATCAAACTAGGCCATAAAGCGAGGTAGGTGTTATGGCGCAGTGTCGTATTACTGAAATTTTTTATTCACTTCAGGGAGAGACACGAACCATAGGTTTACCTACTGTGTTTGTGCGATTGACAGGATGTCCATTACGTTGCGGTTATTGTGATACTGCATATGCCTTTACTGGCGGTGAAAAAATGGAGATTGCAGATATTGTTGAACAAGTTTCTGCATATAATCCACGTTATGTCACTGTCACCGGCGGTGAACCGTTAGCACAAAAGACTTGTTATGAATTATTAACAACCTTATGTGACCTCAATGTTGAAGTATCCTTAGAAACCAGCGGTGCGATTGATATCTCAAATGTTGATCCTCGCGTGGTCTGTGTTATGGATATTAAAACACCAGCTTCAGGCGAAGAAGCAAAAAATATCTACGCCAATATCGACAAGTTGAAACCAGATGATCAAGTGAAGTTTGTGATCTGTGATCGTAGTGACTATGACTGGTCATGTCAGAAGTTAGCAGAATATGATTTACCAAATCGCTGCGAAGTATTATTTTCTCCCATACATGGCGAACTTGATCCGTCAGCATTAGCAGATTGGATCGTTGCCGATAACTTGCCAGTACGTATGCAAGTACAATTACATAAATATCTTTGGAATGATGAGCAAGGCCGATGAAGCGCGCAGTAATTTTACTTTCAGGTGGATTAGATTCCGTCACCGTATTAGCAATAGCTAAACAGCAGGGTTTCGAATGTTATACCTTAAGCTTCAATTATGGCCAACGTCATAATTCAGAGCTAACTGCGGCAGCTAAACTATCCAAACAACATGGTGCTGTAGAACATAAAGTTATTGATATTGATTTAGCTGCAATTGGTGGCTCAGCATTAACCGATAATGAATTAGCTGTGCCAGAACAGCATCAGCAAGGTATACCTATTACTTATGTGCCAGCTAGAAATACCGTATTCCTATCTATTGCATTAGGCTGGGCAGAAGTCTTATCGGCACAAGCAATTTTTGTTGGTGTTAATGCTGTAGATTATTCAGGTTACCCAGATTGTCGACCAGAATTTATAGCAGCATTTGAGCGGTTAGCTAATTTAGCAACAAAAGCGGGTGTGGAAGGACAGAAGTTAACCGTACATGCACCACTGATTAAAATGACGAAAGCGGAAATAATTCAACAAGGAACAGCGTTGGATGTTGACTACAGTCAAACGATATCGTGTTATCAGGCTGATGATGATGGCCGTGCATGTGGTTGCTGTGATTCCTGTCGATTTAGAAAACAGGGATTTGAACAGGCTGCACTAACTGACCCTACCCGCTATCAGTAGAATAATTCAGAGCATAGTTTAACGATAAGCTTAGAACTATGGATGGCAATAAGATAAAATTAAGCTTATAAAGACAGCTCGTAATCACTTACTAGATAATTAGGCCGACAATCTAACTTGGTCGTTGTTATAGATAACTGAGTGATTGTGTTCCGCAGTATTAGGCGTAATATAGACCTACGGTAGAAATGCCGGAACAATTAAGGATACGGTGTTAACTAGCTTCTCCCTTATATATTAAGGATAAATAGACTAGATAGCACTCTTAAAACACCTTAATGAACAATAATGAAAAAAAGTTCACATTAGGGCTTGTCATTTCTGAGAATAAGCGTATTATTCGGCGCTTGGTTAGCCCACGCTGGGCAAAACTTGGAAGAACTTGATAAAGCGCGTTTAATAATTGCGCATCAATATCAAGTAATTCATGTACTTGCATTACTTGCTGTAATGTTAGCTTATCGAGTAAAACATTCTCGTTATTTATTAATTTCAGCAGGTTTCTATATTTTAGGCTTGTTGCTCTTTAGTGGCAGTTTATATTTGAAAACATATACTGGTATAGCAAGTATGAGTACATTTGCTCCCTTTGGGGGCATATCACTGGCATTAGGCTGGTTAAGTTTAGTTTTTTTAGGTAAAAAAGAATCATGACATCAATCGTATTATATTGCAGACCCGGTTTTGAAAAAGAGTGCGGCGCTGAAATTCAAGAAAAAGCTGCGTGGCTCGAAGTCTACGGCTATCTACAATTGACCAAAAAAGAAGGCGTAGTTTTTTATCACCTGAATAATCCGGACGATGGTGAAAAATTGATGGAAAATCTGCCTTTAAAAAGACTGATTTTTGCTCGCCAATGGTTTGTTACTTTAACTGAAAAAATTGCTTTGCCAGATTATAATCGTGTTGAAGCCATTGTTGATGAATTAAGCGGGGATTGGCAATATGCGGATCTGCGTATGGAAACTCCTGATACCAATGACGGAAAAGCATTATCAAAATTTTGTCGTAAATTAGCGGTGCCATTAAGACAAGCATTACGAAAAAAGAGCATATTGAGTGAAAAAAATAATAAAGAAGGGGCGGTATTACATGCCTTATTCTTTAGTGGCAGTGAAGTTATTTTGGGTTATTCTTTTGGTCATAATACTTCGCCACATGTCATGGGTATTCCACGGTTAAAGTTCCCGAACGCAGCACCAAGTCGTTCGACATTAAAGTTAGATGAAGCTTTCTTATATTTTATTCCTAAAGAAGACCAAGAATACCGATTAACATCAGGCATGAAAGCGGTCGATCTTGGCTCCGCGCCAGGTGGTTGGACTTATCAATTGGTACGTCGCGGTATGATGGTTACAGCGATAGATAATGGACCTATGGCTGAATCGCTCATGGAAAGTGGTCAAGTTAAACATCGACAAGTGGATGGTTTTAAGTTTATACCGACAAAGCATGAAATTTACTGGTTGATCCGTGAAACGAATAAACGTGAAAAGGTAAACATACCAGATCAAACCCCAATTGATTGGTTAGTATGTGACATGATTGAAAAGCCTCAGCGGGTCGTTGACTTAGTTATTCATTGGTTCACTGAAGGTTATTGCCGCGAAGCTATAGTTAACCTTAAACTACCGATGGCGAAAAAGTATGACACGGTGAAAGAACTTTTAGATAAGTTAAAGACGGCATTACCTAATTGTTATTATGAAGCGAAGCATCTTTATTATGATCGTGATGAAATTACCTTACTGATTAAATACAAAGTTCATCGTGATAATCAAAGGTGATCTGAGTTAACAAATAAACACATATAAAAAAAGAGCAATTTATTGCTCTTTTTTATGTATAGGATATACGGTATGCCACAGTGCCATGGATGGCATAGAGTGGCGATGTATAGGATATACGGTATGCCACGGTGCCTGGACGTTCTAAGGCATCCTCGGTAATTGCTCCTGCATTACCCTACTGACTCACATCCATGTGAG
>MAAB01040510.1_pt1 | contig 36795 bp, 27 predicted proteins | sample 1115991 | NCBI WGS metagenome assembly MAAB01 (sample SAMN04961124, study PRJNA320927) | seawater metagenome | isolation source: sample BD02T18 sea water enriched with oil for 18 days | place: USA:Gulf of Mexico | collected 2013-07-27
ACATCAGACAAACTTTTCTTTATTAGAAATTCATTGGTAGATTCTATTCCTTTCTCATTTAGCAGCTTATTTAACTCAGATCTTTTGCTGTCTAGGAAGCTGATCCCTTCAGCTACCAAATCAAAAATTCTCCACTCTTTGGTTTTTTTATTCATTCTTAATTTAAAACTAATATCAACTGGAGGTCTTGATGTGCTAATTATTTCCATTACAACAGAAATGATTTTTTTGTTTTTAAACGTTTTGCTAGGCTGAAATTTTATTGTTTGATTTGTATATAAAGTGAATATTTGTGCGTATGACGTAATTACATATTCTCCAAATGTTCCTGAAAAGTCATTGAACTGCTTCTTTGTTGCTTTTCTAAAATGAACATTACCAAGTACTTTTGCCGCAGCATATCGATGATTAAAGTAGGGAGATACCTCCTCTCTAATTACATTTTTTAATAAATTAGGATTCTTTCTGATTTGAATAGACTCATTTTGCAAACGTGAAAACACCTGGTTTGCTATCTGTTCAACCATAATGAACGGATCTGTTGTATTAACTTTACTTGATACCTCTTTTGCGCTCAGTTGAAAAATAAACAGAAATAACAAAATGCCAAATAAAGCATTTTTTTTATAATTATGAGTATTATATAAATTCAAAATATTTCTCTTTATAGTTAGTAGCTTTCAAACAAAACGTCTTCAATTACATGACGTGCTCTTTCAACACTGGCATGGCCCTCTTGTATAGCAAGCTCAGCTTTATCAAACTCCAACAATCCGAGCTGAGATAGTTTTGGTGAAATTATAATTTCAGGAACATCTCCAGCCATTCTGCTGCGAGTAATACGATCCTGCATGATGTTAATTGAACTAGCCATAACTTCAAATGTGCCAGGACTTTTAATATTTTGATTAAAAAATTTTGAAGTAAAAAAATTCTTCTGTTTATTAATTTCTAACTTAAGAGGGGTTGATAATCGTTCAAAAAAACTAGGTTCATCATCTGTACTCAGCTCTGTTTCAACAGGATTGAATTCCTCTGTTTTAGGTGTGCTTTTCATCAGGTCGCCATTTAAGTTAACAGCAATGACCACATCGGCCCCCATAGCACGGCAAAGTGATACGGGTACAGGGTTTATTAACCCTCCGTCAATGAGCCATTTATTATGATACTTCGAAGGGGCAATTAACCCAGGAAATGCAACCGAGGCTCGGACACTATCAAATAAAGGCCCATCTCTTAACCAGACCTCTCGCCCGGTATTTAACTCCGTAGCAACAGCACCAAATTTTTTTGAAAGAGAACTAATATCTGGATCACCTGCTTTTTCTCGTATAAATTTGAATAATTTCTCACCTTGAATTAAACCACCTTTTGACAAGGACACATCAAAAAAGCCAATGATCTCTTGCCAAGTAAGTGTTTTGCTCCACTCATCCAGAATATCAAGTTGATCACTTGCATAAGCGGCCCCAACAAATGCGCCAATAGAACATCCAGCTACAATGTCCGGCTCAATTCCCATGTTTTTTAAAGCATGTAAAACACCGATATGCGCCCAGCCCCTTGCTGAACCGCTTCCCAGGGCAATACCAATCTTTAAGGTTTTGTCTACTTTATGAACCATAAATATATCCAATGTTTATTTAAGCTCTACGCAAATATGAAAACAACAATACAGGTACAACCAAAAATGTCAGAATTGTTGATGAAATCGTCCCAAAAATAAGTGAGATGGCTAAACCACCAAAAACGGGATCTGTTAACATAACAGCAGAGCCAAGTATTATGGCTAAAGCGGTAAGCAAAATAGGTCTTAAGCGAACAGCTCCAGCTTCACTAACAGCTTCAAACAATGGCATTCCAAGCTTCATATAATCCATTACAAAATCAATGATTAACAGAGAGTTTCGTACAACAACACCAGATAACGCAATAACACCTATCATGGATGGAGCACTAAAAGGCTGCTCCATCAACCAGTGCCCAGGGAAAACACCAACTAGGCCAAGAGGAATTGCTGACATTGCAATAAGCGGGACGATAAATGAGCTATAATATCCAACAAGTAAAAGGTAAATAAAGACCAATGCGAGACCTAAAGCCAAAAACATGTCTCTAAAAGTATCTAGTGTCAGCCTTATTTCTCCATCCCAAAGTAATTGATAACCATCAATAGTGTCTGGAACAATAGATTTTAGCTGCAAATTACCAGTAGTAAGTTGATCATTTCCAATATCAAGTTTATCTAAACGTTGGTCTAAATCCATCACGGCATATACAGGTGCCGTTTCTTTTAACTCAGCTCCAACATAGGTAACACGTTCATAATCTTTATGAAGGATAGGTCTATCTTGCCAATACTCAATTGAATAAGTTAACTCTGAAAGTGGTATTTTGATGTTGTTTCTATTAGTTACGAAAACACGCGATAATAAAACTGGATCTATTTGGTGCTCTCTAGGTATATGTAAACGTATAGGAACTATCCGTTTTTCACCCGTTATATGAAGTCTACCAAGATCTTCACCATTAACTAGGCGACTAATAACCTGTGCTACTTCAACAGCAGATACACCAGAAATCGCTGCTTTTTCTTTATCAACAATAAGCCTATATTGACGAATATCTTCTATTTCAGAGTCTTTAACTTCAATAACATCATAAGTTTCTTTAAAAGCAGAAACGACTACCGATGATATTTCTCGCATTTTTTTAAGGTCACTTCCATATATTTCAGCTAATAATGTTGCTCTTACAGGAGGGCCTGGAGGATCTTCCACCAATTGAATAACAGTGCCTGGGAAGCGATTTTCAATTTCTTTAATATCTGGTCTAAGTGCTTTTACCAATAAAATAGAACTTATATCTCGTTCTTTTTTATCAATAAGGTTTACCCTTATTTCAGCAATATGAGGGCCTAACTTATTACTTGATCCTCGAAGTAACCCATTAAAATCAATAATACCTGATTGACCCAGCCATGTTTGATAGTTAGTAATATATTGATTTTTACGTAGTAAATGTCCAATTTCACGCGTAACTTGATCAGTAACTTCAACTGGAGAATATTCAGGCATATCAATAGTGATATTAAACGTATTTTTATTATCTTTAGGTAATAATGAAAGTTCCACAGCCCCAGATGATACAGGCCCTGAAATTCCTTCGGATCGGATAAATTGCCAAGCAGGTTGTAGTATAGATAGACCAATAGTACATAATATTAAAAGCATACTGATATAACGATACTTTCTATGGGATAGCAGCGGTGTTATTACCCAGTGATAAAACTTATGTAAATTATCAGTTTGATCATGGTCTTCAAGATCTTGCCCTTCACCTGGTTTTAACCAACGATTAGCTGCCCAAGGTGTGACGATATAAGCAACAATAAGTGAAGAGATCATTGCAACAGGCACATTAAAAGCTATTGGATAAAAAAATTCACCAATCATGCCGGTAATTAACAGCAAGGATAAAAATACCAACATAATAGCAAAAGTAGCAAGGTTGGTTGGATTGCCTATCTCATTAGTTGCTAATACTGTAACTTCTGTCTTGTCTTTGCCTTCTAAATTTTTATAGCGACGATGTATGTTCTCAATAACAACAATGGCAGAGTCAACAAGTAAACCTAATGACAGAATTAAACCAAATAAGCTAATTCGGTTAATAGTTAACCCCGCTAAATAAGATATCCCTAGTGTTAACCCTAATATTAATGGCACGGTGATACCTACAATTACCGCTTCTTTAATGCCTAAAAAGAAAATACAAACAATAAAAACAGAGAAAATAGCAATGGCTAAATGTTCTATTAAATTATTAACCGAAGCATTTGCTTTCTCGCCATCATTTCTGGTAACAACTACATGAACACCATCAGGTATCATGTTGCTGTTCAATCGCTCAATTCTTTTAATTATATCTTTAGCGACAAAAACAGCATTTGTACCTTGTTTCTTTGCAACTGAAATAGTCACTGCTGGCATTTCAGGATTTTTATTTGTATTAAAGCGATAATCTGCGGGGCCAAAAGCAAACCTTGAAAGTACTTGTCGCTCTTTATTAGGTTCAACGATAACATCAGCAACATCACTCAAGTAAACTGGTTTATCATTATGTACCCCGACAATAAGGCTTTGTAGATCGTCTGCTGAAGATAAGAATGAGTCTAAATAAATGCTGCTATTTTGATTACTCCTAACTTGTGTTTTCATAGGAATAGAGATATTAGCGGCTTTTAAACTGTTGGTGATTTGATTTAAAGTCAGCTCAAATGCTAATAATCGTTCAGGATCAAGCTCTACTCTTACCTCTAAGTCTCGCCCACCTTTTACAGCCGTCACTGAAACTTCTTCCATTGAATGTAAACGCTCAACCATTCGATCAGCTAAGCGTTTTAAAGCATAATCATTATATTTATCAGAGGATAAGGTTATTGTAATTATAGGGACATCATCAACATCTACACTTTTAATTAAAGGAGTAGATGCATTGATGGGTAGTTGGTCTCTTTTTCCTAAAACACGATCATAAAGCTTAACTAATGATTCTTCAGGATTTTCACCTACTTCAAACTGAACATTAATAACGGCCAGGGAATTAAATGCAGCAGAATATGTATGATCGACCCCTTTTATTTCTCTAACAATGGCTTCTAAAGGATTTACTATTAATTGCTCTACTTCCTCTGCACTTGCACCCGGTAAAGTAACGAATATTTCAGCACCAGGAACAACTATTTGAGGGTTTTCTTCTCTAGGTGTTAAAAAAACAGCCATTAAACCTAACAAAAGGCATGTCAGCATAACTAACACGGTTAATTTAGAGGTGATAAATGTACTTGCTAGGCTTCCTGCAATATTTAAATTTGGTTTATTCACCATCATGCTCCAGCAAAAAAGAACTCTTAATAAAGTCGCCTTCTCGAATTTGAGGCTTAGCATGTAAGACTATATTTTCATTTGCTAGCAAACCTGATCGAACTTCAACAGAATCTTCTTCTTTAGAGCCTAATTGTAACCATCTGAAATGAGCTTCTTTATTCTCATTAATAACAAATACTCCTAGTAAACCACCTCTTTCAATTAGTGCCGACTTAGGGATAACAACAGATGACTTCTCTCCTAAAACAAAATTAACTCGACCAAACATTCCAGATAAAAGTCCAACATGATTTTTTAGTACTATTTTGACTTTATATCGACGAGTAGTTGAGTCACCAGCAGGTACAACTCTGGTAATTACTCCTTCAATTTTTTGATTAAGAGCATCTATGAATACTTCAACCTTTGCTCCTTTTTGTATTTTACTAATCTGGCTTTCTGCTACGTAAGTATCAAAGAATAACTCTTGGCTAGATTCAATAGTTAAAATAGGTTTTCCAGGAATCGCTAGGTCACCTTTTCTCAAATGCCTTTCTACAACGACTCCCTGTATTTCACTTAATATTTGTATGTATTGACGCTGAGATTGTGCAGTAGAAAGCGCGGTCTCTGCTTTAACTAATGAGTCTTTTGCTCTATCTCTAAATAATTTTGTTTTCCGCATCGTATTATCTGAAACACTACCGCGTTTAAAGAGATCCATATACCTTTCTACATCTACATCAGCATCAAGAACGGCAAGTTTTGCTGAGTTTACCACTGCTTTTGCTTGCTCAATTTCCCCTTCAACATCAGAACTATCAAGAGAAATTAGCAATTGACCTTTAGAAACTGAATCTCCTTCTAAAACTGAGACATCTCGGATAAAACCTGTTGCTCTTGAAGTAACATCAATGCGTTGATCAGAGACAACAGATCCTATTGATTTATAATTAATAGGGAGGTTTGCTGTTTCTACCTTGAGTACAGAAGCATCCCATACTTTTTCTACCTTATTCGTTATTACTACTTCATCTTTACAGCCAGTAATAACGAATAAAACTAAAATAAAAATAAATTTATTCATTGTCGTATCTCATCGTGTTTTTTTGTATTTCTTGAGAGTCTGTATTCATAATAAAATCAAATATTTTATTGCTAAATACTTCGGGTGTATTAGCAATTGAAGAGACCCCTGGTAAATACTTCATTACTGACTGCGAATCAAAGAAAAAAATATTCACTCCTATCAACATAAAGGCTTGTAAAGAAGCATTAATATCTTGACTGTTTTTATCTATATCATGCGCATCAAAGACTAGTGATACTACCCTTGCAAAGGTATTAGTGAAAATATCTTTTGCTAACATCTTGCCCTCAATTTGATTATTATCCATTAGTTCTCGTTTAATCAAATTAGTAGAAACAGGTTGTTCAAGCATGCTTTTCAAGTGAAGGCTGACATATTCTTTAAGCCGAGTTCTAGCATCTACTGATGGAACTGAATCTGTTAGTTCCATCACGTTAAATACTCGTTCACAAGCTAGTTCAAGAGCTTCTTGATAAAGGTGCTCCTTGGACTTAAAGTGATGATAAATGTTTGCTTTGCTGCCGCCTGTTTTCTTTGCTATATCACTAATAGAGGTTGCTTTGAACCCTTTTTGAGCAAAAAGTGATTCAGCAACATTAAGGATCGACATCGCACCTTTAGATAATTCAATTTTTTGTTCTACTTTATTTTTAGACATTTTAATTTCACAAAAGTTATTTACATTAACAAAGCATACCGAACGTTCGGTCAGTGCATTGTAGCGTCATATTTTGAAATTACCATCACTTTATTAACCGCTGACTTACTTAACCTGATTTACGTCTTCGCTTTTTAGTGCCATTAGCAATTAATTCAGCTTCCCAAAGGGGGGGATTTATTATAAAAATCATCGATATCGCAAAGTATATCTATTAACTTACTTGCCTATGCAGATAAGTCAGGGCTGGACTAAACTGTACATACAAACACACGGAATAGGCAGACATAATCATGAACATGCCAGAAGCAAGCTTTTTAGCTTGGCTAAAACAGTTTAGTTCAGAAGATGATTGCTTAAAGTATTTGTAACAAATGAAATGGCCAAATGGCTTTATTTTCCCTCGCTGTGGCAATGAGCATAGTTATGAAATTAAAAGTCGTCACTTGCACGAGTGTACGCAATGTAAGAAGCAAACCTCAGTCACGGCAGGGACACTTTTTCATCGTAATCGTATCACCTTAGTTCAGTGGTTTTTGGCTATCTATTTTCTTGGCTCAGATAAAGGAAGTATATCAGCATTAAGGTAACGTATATTGATAGAAGTCAATTGGCGAACCGCAAGGTTGATATTAAAGAAGCTTAGAGCAGCTATGGGATATAGAGATAGTCTGTATCAATTAAGTGGCACAATAGAGCTAGATGATGCACTGGTTGGCGGTAGACAAAAAGGTAAACGAGGGCGTGGCGCTGCAGGAAAAAAGAATGTGTTAATATCCTGTGAAAGCAAGGATAAAAAAGCTGGATTTATAGCAATGGAAGTGGTCGACAGTATTTGTCATTTTAGCGTTAATGAATTTGTTAAAAAGCATTTAAAACGAGGTAAAAAAGTTCATTCAGATGCACTGTCAGCATTGAGTATTATTGACCAAACACAGAACTATGAGGCTAGAGTAACACCGAGTTATTTAGTTAATGAATGGCTACCGTGGGTACACATAACCATCAGCAATTTAAAAACATTTTTGTTAGGTACATTTCATGGAGTGTCAGGAAAATACCTACAAGAATACTTAGATGAGTTCTGTTATCGGTTCAACCGTCGATTTATCGAAAAAAAGATACCTAGCCGATTGTTAAGTTTAGCAATAGTTTATACGCCTGTAAAATCGGCCAGGGCTAAGTACATAGGCATGTAAAAATTTAATTTTGACATAACAGGTTCTATTAAAAATATTTGTTTTATCTTAATAAAGGAAAACGCTATGTTCCCGACAATTGTTGTTTAGCTTTGAACAGATTGTTTTTATTAGAATTTCTATTTTTATCTAAAAATAGTAACCAACCTAAATACTTAGTCGCCACACCATTAAATCTATCCATCCAAGCCTTTAGTCGGCTGTGGTATGCATTAACATTCTGAATGTGAAATACCTTTTCAATCACATGTACACCAACTGCCACATCTAGCCGTTTGTGAATTTAATCATTACCTTGTGCAAATTTGAGATGATGGTTTTATTGATACCACTGCGTTTTCATGTACTTGATACTTATGTATATGGCACCATTGACATTGCTGATATGCCCCCTAGATGTTCGCTTAGGTCGAAAAATATTGAGCTGGGGGAGAAAGTTCGTTTATTCAAGGTAATATATACCCGTTCTACTTGAAAATACATAATTCAGCTGGAATTAGAAGCGCCTTTAGGCAAAGCATTGATTGAAGAAAATGGTTATTCCCTTGTAGAAATCAACAACGCAGTATAAAGTATTTCTAAACCAGACCCTTGGGGAAGGGTATAGTACAATTTTCTACAAAAACATTTAACGCGCATATAGCTATAATTAACGTTCAGGGATTTACATGCATTTAATTAAAAATACTCATACACCTGGAAATCATTGTTCTAGCACTGCAATAGCCGATTTACTGAACTTTCATGGTTTTAATTGGAGTGAAGATTTATGTTTTGGTTTAGGTGAAGGATTAGGGATCACCTATTTAAAGAACCTTTCTTCGTCTCCTACTCGACTTCTACATACCCGTTCGCTAGGCTATGAAAAACGTTTATTTAACGCGATAGGTATTACAGATTTTACTTGGCAAAGTGCTGATTCTTCAAAAGTAAGTGAAGCTCAACTTATTGCAGCATTAAAGCAAAATAAACCTGCGATGTTAGTGACTGATATTTATTATTTACATTACTTTAACTCGTCTAGTCACTTTCCTGGGCATGGCATTATGGTATGGGGTTATGACGAAGATAAAAAAATATTCTATGTTACTGATACTGAAAGAGAGAATTTAGAAGAAGTGTCATTTGATGATATGAGAAAAGCACGCATATCAACGATGCCTCCTTTCTTTTTTCATGGTGATTTTTTCGCACCAAAAATACTAATAAAGCCAAAAAATTTAACCGAGCTATGCCGTCAAGCTATTGTAGATAATGCATCTACACTTTTGCATTCTAAAGATCAAAGCAATGGTATTCCTGCCTTGCACAGTATGTTAAAAGATTTACACCTATGGAAGTTGGATAAAGACTGGCAATGGAATTGTCGATTTGCTTATCAAACGATTGAAAAGCGTGGTACTGGTGGCGGCGGCTTTAGAAAAATGTATGCCCGATTTTTACGTGAAACATCAGAATTACTAGTTTCGGTAAAAGTATTAGATTTAGAAAATAAAATGAATAAATGTGCTAAAAGCTGGTTTGATTTATCTATAGCATTCAAAGAATCATCCGAAAAAGATGTGCCTAATTTTGAACCGATTGAACGTTGTATTAAAAATGTTATCGCTATAGAAAGTGATTACTGTGAGAAAGCAATTTTATTATAGAAATTAATGGCTATGTTGTAGTTGAGTGTTGGTAAAATGACTAGATTGCGAGAAGACCTTATTATTCATGTCCTTTGCAGAAAAAAACGTTTAATGAGTTAGTACCTCTATTAGTCAATAAAAATGCGGGTTTAGTAAATTACCAACACCGAACTACAACACAGCCAAATTAATGGTTCTGTTCCAGAGTATTGTTGCTACTTTACGAAAGCCTTAAATATAAAGGGATAGAAAAAAATATTACATTTAAGTTTAAATCCATTGTATGCAAATGCCTGCATAGGTTAGATACAACTTGAATTGAGACGACAACAGTTTTCTACAACAGAGCCAAATTAACATACATTAAAGTGGGAGTTTTGAGTCCGAAGAACAATTTATATTTGATCACCCCGCGACTTAAGGTGGAGTGGTTAAAATGAATATTTCGCTCAGCAAATATTTCTTCTATTTCATGATAACTTAATTTGAAGGCCGGGTAGTATCGAAGGGACTGCAGAATAATTTCTTTTGGATCATAACCTATTCTCTCTATTTGCGACAGAACCGAAAAACTTAATAAAGTATCCTTTGAAAACATGGAAACAGAGTCTACTTTTACCCAAACCTGCATATTCTCATGCATCGCGATCACCCAATACCGCTGTTTTTCGAGGTAGTTGTCGCCTAAATTGTTTTTTTTGCTTAAGCTGCTTCTTTTTCTGGATTCAAATAGACTTTCTCAATAAAACCCCAGTCTCGGCAGCCCTTGCTCAATCGGTTAGGATGTTTTGATCTGGCTTTTTTATACACATCTTCACGTTTGTTTAAAATCTGAGTATCAAGACCACAGTGCCTTTGTTCTGGAGTTACATATTTAATGGCACTATGATTAATTCACCGGAAAATAGCATTTTAACTACGCATTCTTTAATTTCAGGGGGATAACGTTCAATAGATGTACTGATTGTATTCCCCATACCGCCATTAACTACGATATAAAACTGCTTAACGTTATTAGCACCGATCGGAATATGTAGCCAGTCTGAATGGTTAACCCGTCCTAACCGTTTCTTAAATTTTTCAATCGTTAGCATATGTTGTTCTCTCTAAAGTGGCGCATCAAAAGAAGCAATGACTTGCTCTCGATACTTACCCAGTATTGCCAATGAGTGATGCGAAATAGATGGGGGTACATTATTATCACGGTTATCCGACGCCCTAAGGTTTGTCAATACATCACGGGCACTTTCTTCCCAGTCAAAATGTAAATCAGACAAGATGGATTGTCGTTTATGATTGCTTTGCTTAGCTCTGCCACTTTCAACATAATCATCATGTATGGAATCGTTAATGATGACAGCCTCATCCGGTAAGTCTTGGTCAATGCGATGGGCAAACTCAGCAAGTTTTGGCTCTGCAAAGGTGTATAACCACGCTTCTTGGTTAATGGCATCGTTAACGCGCAATATCCGCCCCAATACCTGCCGAAAATAAAGCTCCGTTTTCACACGACTTAAATGACAACACACCTGCAGGCGGGGAATATCAGTCCCTTCGCTTACCATACCAACACTCACAACCCACTGAGTAGAAGAATGCCTAAATTGAGTGATAATGTCTGATGGTTTCACTTGTTTGTACGTAACCAGCACCGCTGATTGATTATGGTCTTCACGAAGCATACGTATGATTTGTCGGGCATGATCCACTGATGATGCGACCACTAAGCCACCTGCCTGTGGGTTCATGCGTCTAATGTTCGTGAGTTTATCGCAACCTCTTTGTAATATGTGCCGCATCACTTGATGGTTGGTGATTACAGACTGATAGGACACCATTGATTCTTTTAGTAACGCTTTAAAACTTTCAAAAGTTTTAAGGCGTTTTTCTTCATCGGTTACAGACATTTTGTCATTGTCGATAAGTACCAGTTTGGGGCTACGACAGACCCCATCTCTTACCGCCTCTGTTAGTCCATAACTGTAATCGCACTGAATCTTGGCATCATCACCGACATAATTAGACAGTACAATCGGTGCCTTATCAGAGCGCCACGGGGTGCCCGTGAGTGCTAAAGTGTATTCAGCCTGTGATTGGATGTTAGCAATAATTCCCTCTCCCCATGCATTAGCATCTTCAAGCGATGAGCCTGCGCAATGGTGAATCTCATCAAAAACCACTAAAATTCGATGCTGTTGTAATAGCTGCCAAAAATCCTCTTTAAAGAAGACAATATTTTGATAGGTATAAGTGCAACCAACTGCGCCGATAACACCATCAAAACGTGCTTTAAAGCGATTGGTAAACGTGTAGGTGAATCCCTCGGACACCGTGATAGATGGAGCAAAGCAAAGCACAAAATCTATTTTATCTTGCTCAAACAACTTCGCTGCAACCTCCGCAGCCATAACTGTTTTTCCGGCACCCGGCGTGGCCAAGCAAAGAAAATGTCGTTTCCCTGACGCATAATGATTTAAGGCAGTATCTACACAGTCAACTTGCCAATCGCGTAATTTCATATTTTTATTCTTCATTTAGGTAATTCAAAAGGTTTTTTGTCGCGCGTATCTTTCCAATAAATTGTGATGACCTTTCATTAGCATCAAGATGTTTACTCTGTAAATATTCTTTTGCCTGCGGAAACATCTTAATCAACCGCAAATACTCTTCTGATTCAGATATTGAAGAGATTAAATCGACCTTATCTCCCTTAACTTGCTCTTTTAAATTATTAAATTCATTAACATTAACATTTTCTATTTCTAAACTGATACATTGATTTTCAGATGTACGTTTTTTATCAGTGTTCACATCTTCACCATAAGGAGTAATTGTGGTTTCATGAAACAACGGGGTTTTTGAGTAAATTGAATCCCGAGCTCTCTTACTAGTACTAGTTTTTGACAAAAGACCTCTTTTGAGTAAGCGTAATATCTGTTTATACACAAGAATTCTCGCGTCTTTGTCGGATAATTCATTTTCCTGTATTTTCAGGAAAACGTTTCTCAACTGAATGACAGTAAAGCCATCAAAGCTTTTATCTTTAATTATTGAACATAGGGGCTCTTTGATTCTTAATTCTACAGGCGACATAGCACTATCCAGTTAATTATTCGTTGGTTTAATTATCATAAAAAGCATGAGGACTAAAGGACGTGGGATTATAAGACGTGGACGAATAAACCTCAAGTCTTAGATACTTGTCTCCTCTGTGGAGGAGATAAATGAATAATAAAGAACTAGCGGCACAGTTTGGTAAGAATGTACGTTCAAAGAGAGAGTTACAGGGGATTTCCCAAGAAAAGTTTGCCCTTTTAGCTAATTTAGATAGAAGTTATGTTAGCCGTATAGAGCTGGGTAAAATAAGTGTTTCTCTGGAAAAAGCTTACTATCTAGCAGATAAGCTTAAATGTGATATTCGAGATTTATTACCTAAGAAAAATAATTAAAATATGAAGGCACTATCCTATTAAGGGCAACAACCACAAGTTTATATAGATGTGGCTCTAATCTAACTGTCGCTTTTGTTCAAGAGGTTTTGTTCTTACTAGGTAATTGATAAAGCTTCCAACTCCTCGGTTCACCTATGTTCTATTGATGATTGCATTGTGCACTTTAATGTTATTAACTTAAAGGTTTAACACTTATGCTTCTAGCTCATGGGGGGGAAGCCTTATCCAGTTGATATGGTTCGCAAACTAGATAAATAGAAACTCAAGATCAAACACACAAATTAATCCAGCCGACGATGAATAAAGCGCGGTCAATTTAGGGATTATGATCTATTTCCCCTATATAATAGGACCAGTGCCCATATTCCCCCTTCGGAGTTACATTACCAACGGTACCATGCGCTGAGTAATTCTTTTTTGAATTGGTTGGTTTATCACTGTATCTAATGACGCAACTTCTGCCACTCGAACTTCTTTCTTTGCGCGAGTGATAGCCGTGTATGCCCAACTCTTGTTGCACATCGGTAAATTTTCCATTACAGCTACTACCTTATCAAATCCTGCTCCTTGAGCTTTATGCCCCGTTACTGCATATCCAAGTTGGATTCCTGCTTTGGCTGCATCCTGGTAGCTCAATATTATTTCTCTTGGGTTACCTTTAGCTGTGTCTAGATGAAAAACGAGCTCGTTATTCTTCGCCCATTTAAAAGTGGCGAACTGCCCATTATAAAGGTCCAAATTATTTAAGTTTCGAGTAAAGATCACGCGGTCACCGATGTAGAACTGCGTTGAAAGAATTGATAATGAGGGTAGTGCCTGTGTAGTGTACTTAACTACCTGAATTTTACTGTTTATCGATGCTACAGTGCTGTTGGTTGCAGCGACTACTTGTGCGCCCTCTTCAAATGCATAGGAAACTATTTCATTCATGCGGCGACTTAGGTAATCAAAGGCGCCATATGAAATAGGCCGTTCACCATGCCAAATAGTATTGGCTACATTGGTGATCTCTTCAGCTTCTGCGCGCCAAACTTTTGTTAAGGTTGTAGTTGGAAAGTATTTTGTGGCTTGTTTAAAGAAAGAGCCGTAACCTATTGGTTCCAATTGCTTTGTGTCACCAATGAACACTATACGAATATCACGCAGACCGAGATTACAGAGCACATATAGATCCTGAACGCTCAACATAGAGCTTTCATCAATAATTAAGATTGTGCCAGGTTTGATGTCTAGTTTTTCTAGCATGCAGTCGAATTTGAGCTTTGCGATTGTGTAGCATTCTTCGAGACCTGTGGCTTGTTTAATTCTGTCCACGGCAATTGAGCTCAATGCGGTTGCGGTCACTGTCGTTCCGGTCATTCTCTTGTTAATAATTGATATAGCATTGATGACTTCTGTTTTCCCAACTCCAGCCGCGCCTTGTATACAGGTGATTGAATGATGCATAGCGAGACGGATGGCCAAGACTTGCTGTTCATGCAAGGGGAATTTCCCCATCCGATTAAACTGAGCTATTTCATTGTCAATTTCGTAATCATGAAACATCACACTAGGAAGCCTTTCTATTGTCGTCAAATAGGCTCGAATCCTTGTTTCCATCTCATGATTGCAAGCTGAAGTTATACACCCTCCATTGACAATCAAAGCCCCACTGCGCTTTGATTCATAAATTATTGAACGTGTATCAACCCCATACTTCTGTGCACCGAAACTGAATTCATGTTCGTTCAGTAGGCTGCTGCCAGTGTCCTGTGTGTGCTTTCTCGCTAACCAATTGCCGAGGGCAGCTAGCCGTTGAGGGTCAAACTCATCTACTCCTTTTTTCATGCAGATAGCATCCACTCTTTCAAAACCGATCACCGGCATCAGTGCGTAGGGATTAGCTTCAACAATCTCAATGGCTCTAATGCGATATAAATCGACTACCTCGAGCGCCTCTTGCGGGTTTAAGCTGTAGTCTGACAAGTAGTGCACAGCTTTAAGTTCACGGAGATGAACCATCCAAGCCCCCTCAAGTTTGGCGGCAGTTATGACACAATCGACGACTCGTTCCAACTCTGCTGTTCTATTTCCCGACATGGCCGCAATGAGCCGCCTTGGAAAGGCAAAGTAGGCTTTATGAAGGGCTTTTAGCTGTCGATTATTTAATACACTCTTAAATGCTTTAGCGCGTTTAATGAATTCAAAAATATTCGCGGCAGTCGCAGGTGTAAGCTTCCAACTTTTTACCATCAGAACTCTTCGGCGCTCCCCTTGCACAAGGATGCCGTTCATCTGAATTAAATCCCCAACGCGAGGAATATTATTGAAGTCTGGAAATTCAGCCGTGCGTTGTTGCTTGTCGTATGTGCCAGAGACGCTAACAGAGTTAAGTTGTGGGCGAATTGATGTCACCAACATGAAGCCTTTAATTATTCGTTTATCCACGGGATTATCACCTCATATCCATCCAGACGCGCTGTATTGACGGAATGCATTTGCTCGATATCGTCGTTACGTTTTTCAAGTTGTTTAACAAGGTTTCTGTTATGTGCCTGTAACTCAAGAACTTTCCTACCTTTCAATCCAAGCCTTCTTTCGGATTCTTTAAGCATCTTCTTTAATATTTCTGCGTCAGTTGTGTCTGAATTTAATGCGTGGTCTTCTCGCTCAAGAATGGTTTCAATACCAATTTCTTTCACTGCCCATTGGTACATTGTTATAGTTTCAGCGGCACCTCGGTCTGGGTAAAACGCCTGTCGCCCAAGCCCAGCTGAGCTCGTGAGGGTAGTTATGTCAACACCTTCCTTGCTGTTGCCCTCTGGCAATTTACAGCCCTCTTTTAATAGCTTGTTAAGGTACTCTTTCAGCATGACTGTTGATTTTGAATTGGCTGGCATGCTGCTCAATTCAGCGAGTAATGTGTCTGACATGTTAGCGTCCTTTTCCGTCCAAGAATTCACGTAAATATCTCAATGACGCATTCGGAACACTTTCGTCTGGTAGGTAATAATCAATGGTGTCATCATCCTCGGTAATTGGTGCGCCTATCAAAGTGTCTGCCTTACGGTCATAAATAATGTTCCAAATTCTTCCCGTTTTAGAGATATAAAGAGCAAAAGCCTCGCAGGTCACTTCGTATTTCTGCTGCCAACTTGCTTCATTGCCAGTGCCGTCGGGCTTATCTAAATTACCCGATAGCAAATTTGTTAGCTCAGGTGTGACAGAGTCTTCAGAAAGGCGTTTTGGCTCCATATTAGCTTCTGATAGCCAAGGGATGAGGTGTGGTTGCTTACTCGTGGCATTCGATTCTAGCCACTCATTAATATATTCCGCGCTTTCAAAATATTTTTGCTTCCTTCGTAAATCACCTTTCAAGGTTGCACTTTCCACCTTGTAATAATCTATAAGTTTTTTAGTTTGAGCTGGAGTCGCATTATCGGGGTCTATCTTGTCAATATCGGGATTCATATCCCCCCATTTGGCGACAATTAATTTCGTATATGCATCTTGGCGTGTAATGGTCGTGTGATGACACCCAACTCTTTCGGCGATATACTTTTCAAAATCTTTATAGTTATCAAACTTCAACCCCTTCGCTAGCGATGCCAAGTAACCCTTGATCTGTTTGATTTTTGCATCAATCATTTTTGTCTGTCTAGGCTTAAAAGCGTTATCACCTTTACGTCTTCCCATATTACTAACCCTCGGCCAGTTGTTTAAATTCAGGGACTGAAAGCAATTGGTTGATACCTATATTTTTCTCTCGCATAATTGCTGATAAATGCCCCGCGACAACCTGTACGGGATCGCTTTCAACGTCTTGTTTATTGTTATCTGCATTGAATCTTCGGTAATGTGCATAGCACTGATCCACGAAGCCTTCGCTACAGTATTGAGGGTGCGCTTGTGCCTCGATCAATTTTGAGAGGAACAGGTTACGTTCACAGGTAGTATCAATCGAAATTTCAACCACATTTTTGACCATATCTGGATGTCTGCACAGGTATCGTTCTAACTCACCGCGCTCTAGATTTTTCTTAAGCAAATTAGCGGTCATGCGCATTGATCCAACTTCGGATTGGTTCAGATTGATCTGTTCTTTGATTTGAGCTGTTGCGGAGGGAACTTCATTTCTTGCTTCCAACCGTTTCAGCATGACGAGCCCTTTTTTAGCTGCCTCACGCTTTTCAGTTATACGTGCATTCAGGCCGCTGATGTTATCGATACCATAGCAAGCGATAGGGCATATTCCACAGCGATTTCTCTCTCCAATGATTGTAACGATTTCTTTCGGACAATCTCCCCCTGCGGGACAGAGGCAATGGTCAAAAATAACGGGTTTAATGCTGCGTTGTTGCGCTTTGAGCATCATCAGACCGTCATCACCTCTATATTCATCTAACTCTACGACTCGTATAGAGATTAAGCCCTGATCATGAATGACTGCCTCAGCTCCGGCTGCGAGCGACGCACTCATTGCAGAACCATCCTTTGAGGGTCTAACGGCATTGTTTCCTTGCAAAAAAAATGCTTGTAAAGACGCGCCCTCAGTGAGGTATGTGCCCTCCATGATTGATTTATCTGCCAACTCTAAAAGCCTCTCTTTATCGTTTTGATGCATGGCCTGTAGATAATGATGCATGGTGACTTCTGATGTCCAACCCTGCTGTTCCATCAGGTCTTGATAAGCGATCAATCCTTTACGTGCCACGGTATATGTGTTTCGCATAGCGTGTGGTGTATGAACGGCAAGCATTTGAAGTGCTGTCGCATTGCCATTGCGGTACACCCCATTGGAGTCGACAATAGGCTCGCCAATATTCCATTGGTGGATGTTGGCATTCTTACCCGTGCTATCTTTATGAGGCACCAACCGTACAAAATTATGCTGCTCAGAAGGGGGCACAAATTCGTTATAATGTTGCTCAATAAACCAGAGTATAACCACCCACATTTCGGAATAGGATTGGTCTGATACGGGGCCTCCTGTACTTTTAGCATCGTTAGTTCTAAAAAGTGGGGAAATGAGTTTCTCTGAGTTGCTTGATTTTATAGGGGAAATGTCAAGCCCATATGCCTTTTGATATTCACGTTCTGCTTGGAGTTCATCGAGTATGAATGTCGGGATTTTTGCGATACGGTTTTCAAATATTTTGTCAATATCAACCCATAGTGGTTGGAAATAGCCATCAACTTTTCCTAATTTGTCAAAATTATCAATGTCCAACCATTGAATGCTTTCCATTCGCTGACCTGCATGCATATTGGTTCTTAGCATCCGAAAACAACTCAAGGAAGGATAATGGCTTCCACCAGCTTCCCAGTTAAATAAATTGGGGATCACATCAAAATGCACCGTTATCCCATTTAATTCAAAAGAGCAATCGATATCCCAATCGGATAGCGTAAAACCAACACACTTTCTTGAATATCCCAAGCGTTTTCTCGCATTTTCATCCTCAAGGAGGAGTTTCTGTAGCTTATTATTCGCCTCGTTAAGCACACGCAACGAATTGTGGACGAATGGCAGGGTTTCTATCGGCATGGCGACCTTATCCGTAGGTGCGCTTTTATGTTTCCACTTACCACCCCGCCTCCCATCTGTCGAGGTGTTGATTGGGTTTTCGAAGTCATTGAGCACGAGTGCGTCAGGAAACTCAGGATGGTCGACGCAATAGTTAGTCTTTATAAATTCGAAGAAACCATGCGTTATGCCAACCATTTTGATAGAATGTGATGGCGCTCTTTCTTCGATGAATTCAGCGAAAGTTTTCGGCGCATTAGCCTGCAACTCCTTTGGCATGACTGCTTGATTCCAGAAAATAACACGGCTAAAATCTTGAATTTTTGTTGGCAGAGAGTGAACCGCATCAGGATTCGAATTATAGAACCAAACTAAGTAGACAAACAGGTAATCTGCAAGGTAACTACACAACCCAATACGGGATCGTAGTTGTGCACTAGTCCCGCTCATGTATGCCTCGAACACAGTACACCACTCAGGAAACTCAATACGGGGGTCTACGCTCAAACCTGGGTAAAACCCCTTAGACAGGTAGGTCTGTTTTTTATGATTTTTTCGCAACTTAGGGAGGTGTTTCAAGTAATTATTCATGTCGCTATGCTTGGCATAATGAGCAAGCCTATCTTTAGGTCTTAAGTCATTAACGTCAAGCTTTATGGAATCATTTAAAGTCCCCCCAAACTGAACATTTGATGCTCTAGCTTTCAAACGCCCTAAGCTAGCTATACCTTTTTTCTTGCTAAGTTGCAAAGTGCCCCCATTAGCCCCTTTTATGGTAATTGCCCCCTCTACATAGGCATTTAATTGTTCTACTGTATCCAACAGGATTAATGGATCTGCTTTTTTTGCGGCAGACAAGCCGCTATTTGAAAATACATTGCTTACATCTATTTGTGTGTATGCGGATCCGTTGTCAGCAGCCAACTTAAATAAAAGTCGAGGAGCCATGCCATCTTGATGTGGGATTGCGTCGGGGGAACGTAAATTCTCCCAGAAGCTTAAGAGTGATATATCTGTCCATAAGCGCCAATCGGTGAGCAGGACGTAAGATAAGCTGCTCATCGCTACTTTATAATATTGCCTGGCTTGCCCTCCTGCGGCATATGGCCCTGGCGTCTCCAGAATTTTGTCTAATATTCCATTGCTAACCTTACCAACGAAACGGTATTTTTTATTAAATCTAAAATTGTATGACAAAACCGCTATCCCATGTTCCCACAGCCAGACAAACAGGGAAACGCAGGTTTGGTAAATTCCACTCGAGGCTTTTGTGTGATGAATTTTACAGTTCAAGATGGTTTGAATTTTTTCTCGTTTGTCAGAGTTGCATTTTGCAATTTTTGTGACTTGATACAACTCTCGCAATCGAGTAACGGTGATGTCTTTTAGTACGGGCATCAAATAGTGCGCAAATGAACCTTGTTGTATGATAGTAGGGTTTTTGTAATCAAGATAAGGCTTTGTTAGTGACCTTTTTAGCCCATCCGTTACAACACCTCTATGTAGCATTGCTTTCGTGAATTCATCGACGCAATCTAGTAGCTTGTCTTCATTGAGAATGATGACATCCGATGTGGTATTAATCATAACGTTTCCTCGATTGTCATCGCTTGTTGTTCATTATTTGCCATCGATTTTTGCTCGATTGCGTCCGCTTGCTTACGTAAATTTTTGACTATCATTTCAGGCAAGTTAAGGTGATATTCTCCCATTAACATACGCTCCCCGAGTTCCATTCTGGCATTCAAAAGACTTTTATCTTTCTTGGCATACCGCTTTGTGCTTTCAATACATGCGTGCCCCATTAGTGTCTGAACGAACTCAATATCAAGTCCATTCGACGTTTTCCAAGGTGTGGGGAAATGGTTAACCATAAATACGCCCCACATGTGCCGCAGGCTGTGCAAGGTGTAGATTGTTGTCATTCCAATGCGTCTCTGAGCCTTTTTAAATGCCTTGTTCAGAGTTGTATTTGTTGCAAGGTGAAGAGGTTCTGCATAACTTTTTTTGTCATGTTTCAAAAAAACGTAATATTCCTCTGAGAGCGGCCTTATTTTCATCCACTGCAGGTAGCTATCAAAAAAGATTTGTCGTAAAACAGGGATGATGTATACCTTGGCTGTTTCACGCCCCTTGAAGCGGCACGGTACTTTATACTTTGAGGAACCACGCCAATCGTTTGGGTCGACTATTCGAACAATCTGCTCTTCAGGGAAGACCAAGGGAATATATGTGATCACCCCTTCACTCTGTCGAAGGCCACCACCACCCAATAATGACCACAGCGCACGGTTTCTGGGGCAAGGTTCGTTTTCGAGCAGTTCTTGAAAGCGTTCAAGAGGGAAGTCCATGTTCAGCCCTTCCTCGTAAAGTTCTTCTGTTTGCTGCAACAAGGATATGTCGCTATTAGGGTCGATAGTTTTACGCTTGCCCTTGTTTTCTGACTGCAACCTTGCCTTTCTCCAAGGCTTGATGTGACGAAGGTTTGCGCCAAGGACTGAATTTTGTCGGATGCGATTAATTTCATGGATGGACATTTTAACTTGGCCTTGCAGCGCAGAGAATACAAGCGAGGGTGAATCAATAGTGACCCCTGTCACAAGTTCAGCTAATTCCATCGTGTCCTTTGCGAGTTGCTCTGCGAACACCAAAAAATGGTTGACCGCTGTAATGTGAGGACCATCCGTAGTAATCCCCTTGAACCCACCAATTCGTTTAGCAATTTCTACAACATATGAATCTTTGGAATTAACCCCGTTCGCTAAATAATCAGGGTAAGCACTCACTGCCTCATCCAACTCTCTCTTAGTAGGTGCAACATCACTTAGGAAAACTTTAGTTTCTATCAGGTAGTCCAAAAAACGCGCTAAATTATCGTCGTACAAGGTGATTGTTCCTTCACCCAGCTTTAATCTTTTACCCATGTGTTTATGGAACTGAGTAAAAGCGTCGATAGGAACACTGTCATTGTCGAGCAATCTACGATTTCCGTTTGGCAATCTAACAAATGTTACATTTTTCAAAAGCAATTCAAACCTTTATTCGTAATACGGACTATATAATCTTGTGGGCTGTGTTTTTATGTGTACAGTGTTTATATAAAGGCTATCCACTTAGCTCCACCAACCACTACATGTTGTGGTTCCTTTTTTGTCATTTAGGTCTTGTTGGAAGCTTTGCAGACCTTAGTTGCTTCCTCCGTAAATATCATTTCGTTAAGGTTTGTTGATGTAACCATTTGAAAAGTTTAATGTCAGCTAATATACCGCTTGCTGCTCCCGCTTCTTCAAAGGGTATTTTAACCTTTCAGACATAAAGTCGTCACTAGCAAGTGGTCCTTGAGTAAAATAGTTATCCCAGCTTTTATGCTCATAAGTACAGATTAAATCAGCTAGTTGGTGTAGTTCATTACCTTCAGCAGAATGGTATTGTGCATCCCATAATTGTTCTACGCGTTTTAGGGCGACGTGGAGTTCTCCTTGATTGGATATGCGGTTGGCGGATAACATATCTCGAGCAGAAATTCTAATATCATTCTGTCCCTTTAGCTCATTAGCGTCTTGTTTTGATTGAGTAATGGTCTGGAAAATATTGTGATAATCGAGCGAATTTTTAGATGATTCAGACCTTTGATTATCTAAAGGGTCTCTTATCGTTAGCGTATCACCACATATGTCAGCAAAGCAGTGCTGACACAAATCAACGGACATTTGTTTCCCACCTCCATGAATAGAGCCATAGCCGCATTGATGACTAATAGTGATAAACTCGCCAAACTCATAATCTTTATCAGTCGTTGCTTGCAGACCGCAGCCATCACAAATTAATTCACAAATTTTTTGATGGGAAACGGTTGTAAATTTTTTCATGTATCACCTTTTAAAGTTGATGATAGTGACAGGTAATACACTAAGGTATTTATTTCTAGTAATAAGGCAGTTTTTTTCGCTGCGATTAATTCACCTGAAAATAGCATTTCAATTACACATTCTTTGATTTCAGGGGGATAATGTTCAATAGGCGTGCTTATTGTATTTCCCATACCGCCGTTAACTGCGATATAAAACTGTTTTACATTGTTAGCATCAATCGCAACATGTAACCAATCAAGGCTGTTTGCTTTCACTAATCGTTTTTTAAATGTTTCAACGGTTAGCATGAAATCAATGCGCCATTTATCTGAGGAGCTATATCGATAGCCCTCAACTTGATATTTTCTCTATTCATAGTCATTTCGATTAATCCATTCAAATAAAATTGCGAAAGGTATTAGTGATATATATTGAATGAAAAAATGGAAAGTGCAAATCATACTCGTATGATAATAAAGGAAAACCTCGCAAAAACAGTCACTTTCTTCGCAAGAAGCGTCACTTTTAAAAACTCTTAGGAACTTAACTATTTGAAATGTAACAAACAGTCGATTTATTTGATAAATGATAAGAATAATATGTTATATATTTACCATTTTTATAATAATAGTGAATATAAGGGAGGAATTTGAAAGGCTCATTTTTGGCAACATTACTTGAATATACGTGTGGTCTAGATTGTCATTTTTGTGGAGCAGGTTAAATAACACTCCTTTTCCAATTGATAATTTATCTGGCTCGGTTGGATAGGATTATACGATTGGCTTAGATATTTGTTAATGTAGGGTTGTTTTTTTTTGCAACTTATCAGTGGAATACTGGCAGCGTTCGAACGTAAGGTTGGCAATACTTTATCGAAACGCCGGTCAAGAGTAGCTGGAATATACAATAACTTACATGCAATGCTGTTATAAAAATTTATCTGATCCAATAGTTTTGGACACCTCGTTAAGTGAGTAAACTAAACTCACAGAGGTGAAATATGACTAAGAACAAACAACGTAAACATTATTCTGATGAATTCAAAGAAGGATCGCTTAAACTTGCCGAAAAAGTTGGTGCTGTTCAAGCATCAAGAGAGCTTGGTGTTTATAGCTCTCAATTATATGAATAGGTATCATGTGGGATAGTTCCAAGGCTGAGTTTTGTTATTAGCCCACATGTATATGAGTTAACTTATGGTGGGATATGCTTGTTCCAAATACTTGTTAGAGGAAATGCTTACTTTTCTATGCTTAGGAGCGTTATTTAAATTTCCTATCTCGTAATGTATGGTCCGCCTCGATATTGCAAGTAATAATATCGATAACGTAGTTGGTTTGCGCTAATGTATTCGGAGTCTTTGTTGGTTACCCAATATATTAGGCCCAGCTCCACGATGAGATCCGCGCTAGATTGTCCTCAATCCAGTGGTCTAACCGTTGTGTCATCTTTATCATCATACTGCAAATCAGGCTTGCACTCTAACTTCGAATGCTTGTTTTGTTGAAAGTACCGACCATGCGATACGTGCTAGTTTATTTGCTAACGCGATTACCACGACGTTAAAATGTTTCCTCGATAGTAACGATAATATCCAGTTACCAAAAACGGCTACGGCTTTTTCTGGCCTTACAAGAACAGCTCTTGCACCGTGAATGAATAATTCTCGTAAGCCTTTATTCCCTCGTTTGCTTATGCCGAGTAATGTTGGCTTACCTCCCGTTGAAAACTGACGGGGTACTAGGCCTAACCAAGCCGCAAAGTTCCTTCCATTTTTAAAATCAGTAGCACTGCTTATATCTGATAAACATCGACTAGCGGTTAGATTTCCCACTCCGGGAATCGTTTTGAGTAGTTGAGCTTGTTCATCATTATCAACTACTTCTTTGAGTTTTTTATCTTGAGCCAAAATGAGTTGATTAAGTTTCAAGTAATAGTCATGGTGATCTCTTAATTCTAGAGGCAACATCGGTGGTATTGGTTCGCCATGCTCAGCTAACCATTGGAATAATACTTTCATTTTGGCATGAGATTTGGGAAAGCTCATGCCAAATTCTAATAACGTTGCTCCAATCCGTTCTATCTTTTACATAACTTGAACGTATGCGTTGAATAACAGATATTACTTGAGATTATTCAGCTTTAACGCTTACAAAGCGCATAGTTGGTCGAATCGCTGCTTATGCAATGGCGTCAGCATCAATGAAATCGTTTTTGTTCGTTTTGACATAAGGCTTAACATACTGTGGTTGTATGAGTAGTATTTTATGCCCAAACTCTTGACACTTCCTTGCTAACCAATGACAGCCACCACAGGCCTCCATCGCAATAGTTGTTAGCTCGATAGGAGAAAAAAATTGAATAAGTTTTGGACGACTAAACTTTTTTCGGCAAATCTCTCGGCCAGATGAATCATGGCCAACAAGGTGAAATGTAAATTTACCTATATCAATTCCAAGAATGTTAATAGTAGACATGATGATTCTCCTCATTTAATAGTCTGCACCTAAGTGTAGTTTAGGTGAGGCGGACCATCTTATTAGCGCCATAGAGTATATGTACTGTATTTTTACACAGTTATAAAGTAAAAAGATATGTCAAGGATAATACGCAATGCATTGCGTATTAATAAAAATAAGTAAGAATACATACGCAAACGATATTTCTTGAATTTTTATATGCGGCCAGAATTGCTTATTTGGCTGTTAACCTATATCACTAGGTAGTATAGGGAGGTTTTTAGTGTTTGCTTGAACTTAAAGTTGGTGGAATACATGCGCAGTGGATTGTGGGAGGGTAAACACTTTAGGACGTTTTGACCCCATTACAGGGGAAAACTGGAATCGTATGTATCACTTTGACCAAAGTGTTATTGCCCCTTTTGCTCAGCAATACCTTGATGCGAGTGAAGATGAAATAAAAGATAGGTTCCAGCAACTTTTGATCACTGAGATAGATCAACGATTAGAGCACAATATTTGGGGCATCACTACGGGACAACGTATTGCCTACCAGTTACAACGACTAGCTCATCAAGCTGATATAGTTTTGGACTTACATACAGGCCCTATTTCAAGCAAGCACTTATATTGCCCTGAGTATGCAAAAGCCAGTGCGGAATATTTTGATATTGAGCATACAATCTTTATTCAAAATGGCTTTGATGGCGCAATGGACGAAGCAACTTTTTGTCCATGGTGGAGCTTACAAGAAGCCTATCAAGATCTAGGCCGAAACTTTACCATGGGTGAGGGAGCTTTTAAGAAAGAGAGCTTTACCGTTGAACTTGGCTCTCAAGAGCAAATTGACCTAGATGTAGCTAAACAAGATGCACTTGGCATTTTATCTTATTTACAATCTCAAGGTGTTATTGATAATAAACAGTATCAGCCACAAAAAATGACCAGATATGCTTGTTACTTGCAGGATTACAAAGCCTTATATTCACCTATGGGTGGCATGGTCGATTACCTTGGGGAATTCGGTAAGCCTTTAGCTGCTGGTGAGCCGCTAGCTCGGATCCTTCGTATGGATAATTATGGTGATGGTGAGGCATTGCACTATGTGTCTCTTGAGCAAGAGGTTATTCCTATTTTGCATTTCGCTTCCGCAAGCGTTAATCAAGGTACTGAGTTATATAAGGTCTTTTGTAATTACTTTGAGCTTTAATTTTTATTAGTAAATTAAGCATGAAAAAAGCAGTTATTGAATGTTATCAATAACTGCTTTTTTATTGCGCTTGAAGTGCGATAACTTACAAATACGGGTATCTACACTTGTTACTACTTAAGTAAACCCACTTACTTACTCTATTTAGGTGACTATATTTTTAAGCTGAGTTGTAATGCTGCCCCTATAGTGTCGCTGTCACCGGTAAAGGCGGCAATATCAACAGCGAAAACTTCCCAAGGTGAAATACCAATACCAGCGGTATAAATATCACCATCAACATTATTTAAGTCAGTGCGATAACCTAAACGAAATTGAATGTGTTCATAAAAACGAAACTCAGCCCCCACGCCAGCATATTTTGAAGGCTCTATAGAAACGAATTGTTCCCGATCGTTTAAATCGATATCGGTTGCTAAACTTACCCAACTGTTTTGATAGCTTAAACCAAAGCTAGTACTATTTTCTAAGGTAAAAATAAGGTTTTGTTCAACATGATGCACCGTTTGTTTTATTAAATTATTTGTGACCAATGCCGCGTGCCATTGACGTTCTTCGCCCCAGTTTATGTATAATCCTAAGTCAATATTAGTGCCACTTTTTTTTGTGATATTCTCATCATTGGTAATCTCGAAGTCGTCATCATCGAAGTCGCTAATTTGTACGCGATTATAATAAAGATCAATACGTTGATATTTTAACTTGGCACCGACGCTTAGGTCATAATTAGTATGTGTAATCACAGGATAACCAGCCATAAAACCTGCTTCAGCAATGGAGTAACCAACGGCTGTGGTTGCTGATTCTAGATCCTTTAAATCTAGGTCGCCTGATAAAATTGCATCATTTAATATTTTTTCATCGTTTTCGCTATAATCCATTACCCCACCAATGCGGCTATATTGATTAGTAAAGAGACCAAAACTGAATAATTGATTAGAGATGATAATTTGTAAGTTCACACCATTACGGATTTTTACAATTTTCCCATCAATACTTTCAAAGTCAGCAATAATATTATCTACCTGCTGATTTAAATCATCATTATAGTTTTTCACTTGCTCGGGTGATTGAATGATTTGCAGTGACATACCGTTGATGTCGTCGGCCAACTTATCAAGATTGTCACTAATGTTTTCAGCGGTATCAATAACATTATATTTATCCGATGCCATGAGTCCTATGTTTAAAGAAAAGAAGACGTCATTATCATTACGGAACTTAGTCAGTAAGGCAGGGTTGCTTAACGATGAAGTAAAGTCTTGTGTTAAGCCAGTAAAGCCTTGTCCGGTTCGCTTAGCGGTAAAGCTTTCACTATAACTTGGTACTGCTACAGCCATTATAGGGAGTAAAAACAATGCTTTCTTGAATAAGCTAGTGCTAGATCTATTTAATGGAGAGTTAGTCAAAAGTGCCATAAAGATATCCTTGTGTTAATGAGACAGCATAACTATTCGATCAATAACTACTCAATGCGATGGTAGGACATGGTAATTTACATAAAGTATAGCGCAGCACCGCTGGTTTTTTTGTTGAAGGTAAAAAAATCGTCTTCAGAGATAGAAGCAATTATTGAGTTTGACTTTTAAGTGTTATATTATAACAAACATGAACTTTGCATTATCTCAACTTCAAATTAATAAACGACAAATTCGCCAGAGTGTTTTAACGCTCTTGCTTTTTTGTGCCACTTTGTTTGTCCATAGTGAGCATTATGCACAAGTTGAATTTGACGCCTTTGCCAATTTTGAACAGCATGACTGTAACTTATGTCAACAAGGTATCGACTCCCCGCCAAGCCCTTTAAGGCTATATCCAATATCTTCAGGTATTACTAATTTTAACAAAGTTCGTATTATCAATCTTGAGCTTATTTCTACAGCTTACGTATACCCTCCATTAAGAGCACCGCCAAGTCTTCTGTAATTTTCTTATTTTGTTTTTTTATAGTGAAGTGCTTAATTAAAATAAGTACTTCACTTATACCAATCAGATTAATTAATGGTTCAAATTTTAATGAGAATGAATTTTCAAGAACAAGGCGATTGATTGAGCAATAGCTGGCTATTGGAATTGAAAGCAACGATGTTATTGGATATTTAGACCATTTAAAAAGATCACTTAGTTAGTCTGATTGGTATTAGTTGCCTGTCTGCGAATATCAAGTGGAGCGGGTATACATCTCCTAAAATTACCGGAAACCAGTTTATGTCATTCTCTGAGACTCAAAAGAGTATTAATGCTCAAGTAAAATCACCGTTGAAAAAAATTGTTAGTGCTACGGTACTGTCGACACTTGGTACAATGTTATGTTTTGCCCCTAACACCTTCGCTCAGCAGTTATCGGGTGTTGTATTGAACAAACAAGGTCAACCTATTAATAATGCTACCGTAGGGTTAAATGGAGACTCACAGCAAGTACGCACAAACGCTCAGGGTATATTTAATTTTACAGATGTTAATAAAGGGATTTTTGAACTTCACATCAGTGCTAAAAACTACGGTCATAGTAATCAACACGTTATAATGAAAGAAGAAGATATCACTGACTTAAGTGTGGTTTTGTCTACATCAGTAATGGAAGTTATCGATGTTCATGCAACGCCACTGCATACTTCGTCAATCGAGTCAGCACTGCCTATTAATGTGCTCAGTGAAGATGAATTAAAAATGAAACAAGCGGCAACGTTAGGCGAAACCTTAAAAAATGAAGTTGGTGTTCATTCTAGTTATTATGGTCCGGTTGCCAGCACACCAATTATTAGAGGTTTGGATGGCCCTAGAGTACTAATTACACAAAACGGATTAGACGTTGGCGATGCATCACGCGTCGGGCCTGATCATGTTGTCGCTACAGAAACGAGTACCGCAACCCAAATAGAAGTTTTACGTGGTCCAGCAACACTTTTTTATGGCAGTGGCGCTATTGGTGGTGTGGTTAACGTGGTCGATAATCGTGTGCCAACGAGTAGTGATGAGCAAGTCGACTACTTGTTACAGTATAACGATGTATCTAATGAGCAGCAGGCCTCAGTTAATATCCAAACGGGTACTAATAATATTGCTGTTCATGTAGATGCCTTTTGGCGAGACTCTAAAGACTACAAACTTGCCGGTGAGGCCGACATACATGAAGAAGATCATGAAGAAGAACACGAAGATCATGGAGGAAATCGCCTAGCAAATAGCTCAAGTACTGCCAGTGGCGCAACACTGGGTTCAAGTTACTTGTTTGAAGATGGATTTATCGGTTTTTCTTATGGCTTTATGGACCGGGAGTACGGTATTCCTGGACATAGCCATGAAGAAGAACAGGCCGATGAACACTCAGCTGCTGATCATGATGAAGCCGCAGGTGTTTATGCGAAAATGAAGCAAGATAGATGGCAGGTACTCGGGGAGTATAATTTTGAGCAACAATTTATTAGCAAGGTAGCGACAAAGTTTGCTTATAGTGATTATCAACACCAAGAGATTGAGTCAGGCTTAGTTGGTACAACCTTTACTAATAAAAGTACTGAAGCACGCATTGATCTATTTCACCAGAACATCGCTGGATGGCAAGGTGCATGGACAGTTCATTATAAATCATCAGATTTTAAAGCCTTGGGTGAAGAAGCTTTTTCTCCACCAGCTAAATCAGAAATGTTTGCTGTTGCTTGGTTAGAAGAGAAACATTTTGGTCCGGTGTTATTGCAATTAGGCGCTAGGGTAGAGCAAGTTAATATAGACGCTGATGATAGCCTAATTGGTTTTGAAGATTCTCACCAAGATCAGCATGAATCACATACAGAACTATCACACAATGAACATCATCAAACATTAGTCTCATTCGATCAGCAGTCATTTACGCCAATCAGTGCTTCAGTAGGCTTAGTGTGGAATTACCAACCAGGTTATAACTTAGGATTTTCAACGGCACTATCACAACGTGCAGCCTCTTCAGGGGAGTTGTTTTCATTCGGTCCACATATAGGTACAAATACTTTTGAAGTAGGCGCTATGTTTGATGTTCATCAAGAAGGTGACGAACTGCATGTAGAGTTAGCTGAGCAAGCACCTAGTGTTGAAACATCTCTTAATTTTGACGTAACGTTACGGAAATTTAACGGTGACTTTGGTTACGTCATTAGTGCTTTTTATAACCGTATTGATGATTATTATTATCAACAGGATACTGGCCTATTTTTTGTAGAAAATCACGCCCATGCTGGTGAGCATGAAAATGAATTAGGTCTACCAATTTTAGTGTACCAGCAAGATGATGTTGAAATGTACGGTGCTGAAGCTGAGTTTATTTATCAAGTATCATCGGCATTTAAAACAAGCTTAATCGCTGATTATATTCGAGCACGCTTAGTGAATGAAGATGAAAACGATAACTTACCGCGGATCCCACCTATGCGGATTGGCGCTATTTTCAACTATCAAGCAGATAAGTTTGATAGTGAATTAAGTGTGAGCCATTACTTCGAGCAAGATGATGTTGCAGAGCTAGAGACAAACACCGATAGTTATACCATGGTTGATGCAAACTTTAATTATTACATTGATGGTGTTGGTGATGATTTAACCGTGTATTTAAAAGCACAAAACTTAACAGATGAGCACGCTCGTGTGCACTCATCATTTCTAAAAGAAGTAGCGCCATTGCCAGGGCGTAACTTTAGCGTGGGCATTCGAGGAAGTTTTTAAATAGTAATACCAAATGAATTAATAAATTGGTCTGATTGGCATTTATACCAATCCGTATAAAGAAATGACCACTTAGAACGGCATGGTATTATTAATATTTTTGCAAAAATTAGCGTAAAAAAAGAGGCTATAACATTGTTATAGCCTCTTTTTTATTTGAATGTTATTGAGTTAATTTATTTAAACTAACTTTATACCTTCTTTAACAATGGCAATTTTTCCATTTTTTAGTAAATTCCCTACCGTCGCTTTAAAGGTTTTTTTACTTACCCCTAAAGTCCTTTGAATCAACTCGGGGGCACTTTTATCATTTAATGGCGTTATACCACCTCTATCGGCAATATGTGCTAATAATTTTTCAGAAAAATCATTAACTTTATTTTTACTGCCTCGTGTTAATAAAAGATCTAAACGACCATCTTCACGCACTTGTTTAATATAGCCGGGAATTTTCTTGCCAACTCTAAGGTGTTGAAAAATCTCATTATCGTAAAGTAAGCCCCAATGCAGGTCATTAACAATAGCCTTGTAACCCAAATCAGTTTTTCCACCAATAATTAAGTTTACCTTATCGCCTTGTTGGTATTCTGCAGGCCAGATATCAATAAATTTGTCTATCTTACTTGAGGCGGCAATACGATTAGTAAGTTGATCAAGAAAAACTCTGACCAGATAGTACTTACCCACTTCCATTTCGGAATGCTGTTGAGTGAAAGGTACTAATAAATCTTTAGGTAACCCCCAATCAAGGAAGGCACCAATTTTATTTACCTGTACAACTTTTAAAGAGACAAATTCACCTACTTGGGCTAAAGGTGTCGTTGTTGTCGCTATAAGCCTTTCAGCAGAATCGAGGTAAAGGAACACCTTAATTTTTTCACCAACTTGACAAGCCTCTGGCAGGTCGCGTTTAGGTAATAGAATCTCACCTAAGTCCCCACCATCAAGGTATGCGCCTTTGTCCAACATGGCAACAATGTTGAGCAGGTTGAATTTACCAAGGGTTGCTGGTGTTGTATTTTGAGAATCTGTCATGGAAAAAGCCGTGTAAAAATTTTTATCATTATAACGTATTCAAAAAGTTATACCCACTGATTTCAATTCGATTATCACTTACTATGTGGCGATTTTAACAATGTTGATGAGAAACAGCCCAAGAAGTAGTGAAAAGGACTAATGACAAAAAATACAATGGTCGCCAATAGCTTGTTTAAAAAAATGAATTAACAAAAAATAGCTTGCAACTAACTGTAAAAGATAGCTTTTATGTTTTTAATGGTACTGTAATATTTTTTTACTCTTTTTTGGCGTGCATCTTGTAATACTGAGTTACATCTTTGTTAATACTTGTAATCAAGAATTGGTTATTCTAGCGGGATAAAATAAAGATAAGTTTGCGATCAATAAAGCAAATATAAAATATAAAACTTTTAAAGAAATAAGGGATTAAAAGTGGCCACTAAAAAACAAATTATTATACCTATCGTTATTTTAGCTGCAGGCATTGCTGCCATGGCTGTTTTTTCTAGTATGAAAAAACCACCAGAAGAGAAAGTTGAGGTTGATAACACGCCAATCGTTGCGGTAAGCGAAATCTCGGTAACACCCATGACATTAGAGGTGAACTCTTATGGCATGGTGACACCTAAGTATGAAACTGAATTGATTGCCCAAGTTAACGGTGAAATCGTTGAGCTAAGTGATACTTTCCTTCGCGGCGGTTTTGTTAAAAAGAATCAGCTATTAGCTCGTATTGACCCGAACGATTATCAAGCGGCTTTAATTGATGCACAAGCTTCTATGGCAACAGCCAGAGCTGCACTTGAAAAGGAAGTTGCTCAAGGTAAAGTTGCAGAGCGTGAATGGAAGCAAATAACTGATACCTCGCCAACGGAGCTGAGTTTACGTAAACCACAACTTGCTCAGGAACTTGCGCGTGTTAAAGCGGCTCAAGCTTCAGTGTTGCGTGCTGAACGTAATTTAGAACGCACTGAAATTAGAGCGCCTTATGATGCCATGATCAATAGTCGTAATATTGGTTTAGGATCTTTTGTTGGTATTGGTAGCAAAATTGGTCATGTACTGGCCACCGCTACTGCTGAAATACGTTTGCCAGTGGCCGATAATCAACTTGAATTTTTGGCCAACCAAGGCGTGAATGCGAAAGTTAATCTTGTTGGTAAATACGCGGGTAAAACAACGCAATGGAGCGCAACTATCAAGCGTAATGAAGGCGTTATTGATAACAAAAGTCGTATGGGCTATTTAGTTGCTGAGCTAAATGATCCTTATCAATTAAACAATAACACTAAGCAGCAGATAACACCGCTTCGTTTTGGTAGTTATGTTAACGCTAAAATTGTCGGTAATAATATTGCTCAAGCAACTATGGTACCTAGGCATTTAGTCATTAATGGAAAAGTAGCTATTTTAGACAGCGACTCCAGATTACATTACGTGGTTATTGATATCGTTCGCCAACAAGGCAGCAATGTTATTGTGGCTAATGGCTTAATACAGGGCGACCGTCTCATTGTTTCAGCATTAGACTACCCAGTTGACGGTATGAAATTAGCGCTAGTTGGTGATGAAACTCAACGGGAAGAAAAAGAAATTGAGACAGAGCAAAGCGAAACACAAATGGCGAGTAATAAAGAGTCAGGAGAATAGTAATGAGCTCTCATGACAGCATAACAAATGAGAAAAATGACAATGAGAACTTAAATAGGCCTCATGATCATATTGATACTCACACCGGCTTAATTGCTTGGTTTGCGCGTAATAGCGTTGCGGCAAATCTACTGATGATAATTATTTTAGTAGGTGGCTTTTTAACGATAAATACGATTAATAAGCAAATGTTCCCGCAGGTGCAAATTAACTGGATTTCATTTGCTGCTCCTTATCCTGGTGCCGCACCACAAGAAGTGGAAGAAGGCATTACCATCAAAATTGAGGAAGCACTTGAAACGGTGCAAGGTCTCAAGCGAGTGATTACTTACTCAAATCGGAATTATTCAAATGGTTGGTTTGAAGTCGACTTAGATTATGATCCACAACTGGTGCTTGAGGAAGTTAAATCAGCGATTGATTCTATTTCCAGTTTTCCTGAAGGGATGGAACGGATTAAAGTTGAACGAGAAAAGTTTCGTCAAGAAGTCATGTATATCAGTTTATATGGAGATTTAACTAATGGTGAGCTGAAAGAGCTTGGCCGTAAAATTCATGATGAAGTTCAACAATTACCTTTTGTAAATATTTCTGATTTATTCAGTGGTTTAAGTTATGAAATATCTATTGAAGTCAGTAAAGATAAATTACGTGAATATAATTTAGACTTTAATGATGTTGCTAATGCGGTACGTGGCCATTCTCGTAACATGTCTGCGGGACAAATTCGTGCTGAAAATGGTTATATCAATCTGCGAGTGGAAAACCAAGCCTATCGTGGTTATGAGTTTGAACAAATTCCAGTGGTAACCTTTGAAGATGGTACTAAGGTATTGTTAGGCGATATTGCTACCATCATTGATGGTTTTGAAGAAGGCTTGCAATATTCAAAATTCAACGGTCAAAACTCTGTCACTATTTTCATTGGCGCAGCAGATAATCAAAGTATCACCGATGTAGCTACCGTAGTGAATAAGTTTGTTGAAGAAAAGTCAGCGGTGTTACCTCAAGGTGTCAAGTTAGAAACCTGGGTGGATATGACCTATTACCTTGAGGGTCGCTTAACCATGATGATGGACAACATGAAAAGTGGTGCGGTATTAGTCTTTATCATGCTAGCAATGTTTTTACGTGTACGTTTAGCCTTTTGGGTAATGATGGGCTTACCCGTATGTTTCTTAGGAACGTTACTCGTGATGCCAATGGAATTTGTTAATGTCACTATTAACATCACCAGCCTGTTCGCCTTTATTTTAGTACTGGGTATTGTGGTTGATGATGCCATCGTGATGGGTGAAAGTGCCCATGAAGAAATTGAGCAACATGGCCATACTACAGATAATGTCATTCGTGGTGTTAAGCGTGTTGCTATGCCAGCAACCTTTGGTGTATTAACCACTATAGCCGTATTTATTCCGTTTGTTATTGGCGATGGCCCTGAATCTGCTTTTGGCAAATCCATTGGTTTTGTCGTTATTTTCTGTTTGATTTTCTCTTTAATCGAATCGAAACTTATTTTGCCTGCGCATTTGGTCAAAATGAAGGTTAAAGAATTTAATCCGAAAAATCCGTTAGACAGAACGCGTGCCTGGATTGATCAATTATTAAAACGCTTTATTGAAAATAGCTATCGCCCAAGCTTGGCAGTCTTTCTGAAATACCGTTATGCGGTGTTAATGTTTTTTATCAGTATAATGCTCATTAGTGCCGGATTATTTGGTGGTGGTTTAGTTCGTTATGTAGGACAACCAAAAATTCCTCATGATTTTCCTCGCATTACGGTTGAAATGAATGTTGATGCCTCTGAAAAAGCAACCTTAAGTACGCTGTTAAAAATTCAAGCGGTTATTAATGGTATTGATAAAGAGATTGAAGATGATCAGGGACAAGCCATGATCTCTGACATGCAGGTTGATTTACGTAGCCGAACCAACGGACAAATTATGGTTAAGCTGGTAGACCCAGAACTTCGTGTTATGGATACTTTTGCCTTGGCCGATAAATGGCGCAATGCGATACCTAATTACCCTGGCGTTAAGTCATTAACCATTAGCGATAACTTATTTGGTGGTGGGCGTGATGATGGTGATATTGCTTTTAGGTTGGAAAGTCAAAATGACGAACAACTATTACTTGCAGCAAGAGAATTAAAGGCAAAACTTAATACCCTTAAAGGCGTTGGTGATGTTAATGACTCTCGTCAAACAAGTGCTAAAGAAGTGCAATTTGAGTTAAAACCTTTAGCCTATTCAATGGGATTTACCTTGGCAGATATTGCTTCGCAAGTGGGCTATAGCTTTTATGGTTTAGAAGCACAGCGAATTTTACGTGATAGTGAAGAAGTTAAAGTCATGGTGCGTTATCCACAAAATGAACGTAGCTCTGTTGGGCATGTTGATGATGTCATGATTAAAGCCCCTAATGGCGCAGAATTACCCTTATCTGAATTAGCTGAAATTATGCTTACTGATGGTGTTACCCGTATTCGTCGTGAAAATGGTAACCGTACTATTAATGTTTGGGCCAGCGTAGATGCCGAACAAGTAGAGCCTTTTGAAGTAACTAAAGATATTCGCGATAACTTTGTGCCACAGTTATTACGTAAATATCCTCTAGTGAAAAGTGAAGTATCGGGACGTATACAAGAAGAAATGGAAAGTGCGGGCGAGCAACTTCGTAATTTCATGATCTCATTAATGGTTATTTTTTCATTATTGGCAATACCGTTAAAGTCTTACTCACAAGCTGTGATGATTATGATAGTCATTCCGTTCGGCGTTATTGGCTCAGTATTGGGGCATTTGATCTTAGGTATGGATTTAAATATGTTCTCAGTATTTGGTATTCTCGCCGCTGCGGGGGTGGTAGTGAATGACTCTTTGGTGATGGTCGATTATGTTAATAGTGCTAGAAAACGCGGCGAAACCTTGAAAGATGCGGTAATGCATGCGGGTACGAAACGTTTTCGCGCTATTATGCTAACGTCAATCACCACCTTTGTTGGCCTAGTACCGATTGTCTTTTTTGAAACCAGTATGCAAGCCTTGATCGTTATTCCAATGGCGGTATCACTGTCCTTTGGTGTACTGTTTGCTACAATAGTAACCTTAGTATTAATACCTAGCTTGTATATTATTGTTGAGGATATTAAGGGGTTAATATCGCGTATTATTGAGGGAAGTAAACGATTTTTCTCAGGAAATAAAAAAACAAAACTAGCAGCAGAAATTGCTACCATGAAAGAGCCCTAATTAAGTTAATCGATTGCTTGGGTAGCAGAAATTAGCTGGAACAGAAGAAAGAAAAAGGCAAAATCACACTGGTTGGTTTTGCCTTTTTTATTGTATATACCCGTTCCACTTGAAGATGCAGGATTCAGCTGGCATTAGAAACGCCTTTAGGCAAGGCATTGATTGAAGAGAATAGTTATTCTATTGTCGAAATCAATAACGCAGCATAAAGCGTTTATAAACCAGCCCCTTGGGGAAGGCTGAGCAAATCAT
>MAAB01029640.1_pt1 | contig 36657 bp, 23 predicted proteins | sample 1115991 | NCBI WGS metagenome assembly MAAB01 (sample SAMN04961124, study PRJNA320927) | seawater metagenome | isolation source: sample BD02T18 sea water enriched with oil for 18 days | place: USA:Gulf of Mexico | collected 2013-07-27
GCGTCATGCCCTAATTTATCTGAATGTTTTGACCATGGTACAGCCACCTTTATGATCTTAGGTGATATTTGTACACGTCGTTGTCCATTTTGTGATGTTGGCCATGGCCGTCCACTAGCCCCAAGTAAAGATGAACCGAAAAAATTAGCAGATAGTCTTAAGGATATGGGCTTAAAATACGTAGTTATTACCTCCGTTGATAGGGATGATTTACGTGATGGTGGCGCACAGCAATTTGCTGACTGTGTTAAAGAAATTGGTGAACAAGCACCTAATACTAAAGTAGAGATATTAGTACCTGATTTTCGTGGACGCATGGACCGTGCACTGGAAATACTAAATCAACATCCACCACACGTACTAAATCATAATATGGAAACGGCACCTCGTCTTTATACCAAAGTGCGTCCCGGTGCTAATTACCAGTGGTCATTAGACTTACTAAAACGTTTTGGTGAAGCAAATCCTGGTGTAACAACAAAGTCTGGTTTGATGGTTGGTTTAGGTGAAACTAACGAAGAGATTCTGGAAGTAATGCAGGACTTAAGAGATCATGGCGTAACTATGTTAACCATTGGTCAATATCTACAGCCAAGTAAAGATCACCTTGCCGTCGAACGTTATGTTCATCCTGATGACTTTGCAATGTTTGAACGTGAAGCAAAGAAAATGGGGTTTGAACACGCTGCTTGTGGTCCACTTGTTCGTTCAAGTTACCATGCCGACAAACAAGCTGCGGGTGAAGAGGTTAAGTAAGCTTTCACTTTAAGAGTCTAACGAGGACAGGACAATAATCTGTTCTCTAGCATTGAAAAGCCAGTAGCACTACTGGCTTTTTTGGCTCAAACCGAAAACACCTAACACTTTTTGCTTAACACTTTATTGATATAGAATAATAAAAATCAAAACAACTCACTTCTGTAAGCTTTACTTACCACTATATTGTAAACATTCACATACAATAACTTAGTTACCTACCAGCTGTTAGATTCACATTTAACCTTTGCATAGCAGCTTTACTAAACCAAGCACCAAGGTTACAAGTACGAACTCTTACATTGTGAAATACCACCACTCCATAATGATTCTAACGCACGGCACAGCTTTCAGACCTCGATATCTACCCTGCTATGCTTACATCGATAGATGAAAAACACCATCTACATCATTTTGCTTAGTTATTCACTATGCATTCACTTTAGAATCTAATATTTAACACCTGCGACAGATAAAACGCCGTTCAGATCCGACCAGATTCTGTAATGAAAATTTAACACTATATGCAGTTACGTATCGCTGACTAAATAACCATTCAGTATGACTTAATAATAATTCACTACTGTGAGTATTGCGCCGATGAAAGTTTTCATTTATGTTACACAATACTTGCGGTAATAAATTCAAATAGAGCAACTCATAATAGATTAATGAGTAACAAAAAATGAATATTTATCACTTATAAAGCAAGCCTAATAAAAATACTTAAGGGTCTATAACATGAAAAAACGTTTTAACTACAGTACGCTAGCACTGTCCGTCTGCCTGTCTTTAGGTAGCACGGCAACTTTTGCAGCTGAAAAGGACACTTCTGCTGGCGCAGAACATGCTGACATTGAACGTATAGTCAGTGTTGGTACACGTATATCTAACCGTACAGTTGCCGACAGCCCTTCTCCAATAGATATTATTTCATCAGAAGCAATCAAAAATTCAGGTGCAACCAGTACACCTGATATGTTACGAAAGTTGGCACCTTCATTTAATATGAACAATACCACGACTTCTGATGGACAAGATTTAATGCGTCCAGCGACATTACGTAGCTTAGGACCAGATCAAGTATTAGTATTAATCAACGGCAAGCGTCGTCATCAACAAGCAGTTGTTGCAGTACAAGAGAATGTTGGTCGCGGTAGTGCAGGTACAGATTTAAGCTCTATTCCAATGACGGCTATTTCACACATAGAAATATTACGTGATGGTGCTGCGGCTCAGTATGGTTCAGATGCTATTGCTGGTGTTATTAACCTTGTACTAAAAGATGATTTAGGCGGCAGTGTTTGGGCACAATACGGCCAAACAAGTGAAGGTGACGGTGAATCGACTGAATTTGGTGGTAACTATGGCTTTAACATTGGTGAAAAAGGCACGTTAAACTTAACCTTTGAATACGCTGATAATGAAGAAATGAACCGCGCAACACCGACGACATGGTTTGGCGCAATTGACGAACCTCGTCAGTTATTACTCGTTGGTGAAGCAGCAACAGAAATGAGTAGCTTATGGGCAAACTTTTCTTATGATCTAGGCGAAAGCAGTGAATTATACGCCTTTGGTGGCTTCACCAGCAAAGAAGGTGAATCTTTAGGTTTTTACCGACCTGCCGATGATAACCGTGTATGGAGTGCATTATACCCAGAAGGCGTTACACCAAAACTTGGTTCAAAGTCAGAAGATTACTCAGTCGCTGTAGGTTTTAAAACACAAGTTGGCGACTGGGATTTAGACGCCAGCATCGTAACGGGTGAGAATAGATTTGAATTTAGTAACTTAGAGTCATTAAACGCAAGCTATGGTCCTGATAGCCCAACATCTGCATATGATGGCGCATTAATTTATAGTCAGACCACTTTAAATTTAGATGCGGTAACTGCCGTAGACTTAGGCTTTTATGATGAAACATCGATAGCTTTTGGTGCTGAGTTTCGTGTAGATGGCTTTGCTCAAGAAGCTGGTGACATGGTCACGTATGCACGTGGTGATACTCTTTGTGCTGAATCAGTAAACCCAACGGGCGACCCAGCAATGACTACTTGTACTGGTGGTGATATCACTACGCCAGGTATGCAAGGTTTCCAAGGTTATAGCCCGGAAATGGCAATAGATACTGATAGAAATAGTTTTGCTTTTTATTTTGATACTGAAACAGCAATTACTGAAGATTGGTTAGTGGCGGCAGCAGTTCGTTATGAAGACTATGATGATTTTGGTAGTACAGTTATCGGTAAATTATCAACGCATTTAAGCTTAACTGATAATTTAGCTATTCGTGCTTCAGCCTCAACAGGCTATCGAGCGCCAGGTATGCAACAAGCTAACTTCACACAGCGTTCAATTTCATTAGATAATGGTGAACTAGCCGATTTGGTAACTTTACGTCCAAACGAATCATTGGCTGGAGAGTTAGGTTTTACTGACCTAAAAGAAGAGAATTCTACGAACTTCTCAGTTGGTGTTGTTTACACTAATGGTAACTATTCATCGACACTAGATGTTTATCAAATCGACATTGATGATCGTATTGTTTACTCGGGTAATATTACTCGCGGAATTAACACTGAGATTGATGACTTCTTCGATCGTCATTCTGCTCCAGGTGATTCATTAGATGGTGTAAAAAATGTATCAATTTTCACTAATGCTATTGATAGTGAAACCTTTGGTCTTGATTGGGTAAACCAATATACACAAGAATTAAGCAGCATGGATGTTGTCTATGAGCTTTCATATCACCATAACAATACTGAAGTCAGTGCAATCAATACTTCTTCATCAATCGTACCAAATGAAGTTGTTTTTGATAACGCGCAAAGACTATTAGTAGAAAAAGCACAGCCTCAAGATAGAGCATCTTTATCAGCTATGTTTGATATGGACAGCTGGTCAGTAACAGGTCGCATGACTTATTACGGTGAAGTAACATCAGCCTCTTACGGTACGCCAGAAAATACTTGGGGTGCTAAAAGCTTATTTGACCTAACAGCACAATGGCAAGTAACTGATAATGTAAATATTAGTGGTGGTGTACTTAACTTAACTGATGAGTACCCTGATGAATGGGGTGCAAATGGCTCACCATTTACTGACCTTGGTTTCAAGTATGGTTGGACTAGCTTCCCGTTTTCACTTGCTGGACGTGAGTATTACGTAAGAGCTTCATATAACTTCTAACGGTAGTTAGTAGCACACACAATAAGCCAGCGTTGCATAAATTGCCTCGCTGGCTTTTTTTTATCCCAACTATTTCAGCTAACTAATCATTACACAACAGCTTACAATTTAGGGTTTTTCGGATAAAACTTGTCAGGCATACTGCTGATGTGTTCAAAAAAGCGAGTATCTTTGTAGGGAAGCTTCATAAAACCTGAAATACCCACACCGTCAATTGTCGGTAACAATGCCAGCACCTTCGCTAAACAGTCGGTAAATTCTACTTCTTTCTCATGATTCAATAACATTAAATAACTATGTATCTTTAAATGTTTGGGTAGTACTTCAAAAATAATACAACCAGTATGATGAATTAAATTTAATTCTGCCAAAACAGACATCAACTCATCAGGCAGGTGTAAATATTCATCAGGATCTTTACCATCTTCAAAATAAGAATGTAAGCGTGTTATATCATCAACATCAGGTACATCACTGACTTCAAATGGTATTTCTTGTGCTTCATCGGCAATAAACGGTTGGTTTTCTTTAAGCCGTTCTACATGAAGTGTATTTCGAGCGTTGAACAAGCAACTTTTGAACATACCAACACGAAATATTCCCTGTGCCAAATAAATAATATTATTTACTGCGCTCGTAAACGAGGTTTTGAGCGCTTCATCAAATAAGGTTAAGTTAGAGTCAATATAAACGCCCTCTTTTGCCCAACGAATGGCAATGCCGCCAACCACAGGAAAATTACCCAGCCTGCTTAATGCAGCAATAAATGCTTTCTCGTTATCACCCATCCCCATAAGGTAGTTTTTGTAGTATTTATCTAACTGTGCATCATCAATATTTGCTAAACTATCCTGCCCGGTTTGCTCGCGTAAAAATGATTTGCGCGAGCCATATACTACGGTATCAATTTGCTCACCCTGCGGCTTTACCCAAACAGGAATTTTTGCAAGGGCATTAAACTTGGTTGGCTTATCGGCAAGTACAACTTGCTTAAGGTAAGTAAGGTTATTAAAAAAGTAATCACCCGCTTGTGCTCTTAGTTTCTCATCATCGCTTAACATCCCCGTTAACACTTGCGCGAGTAATTTAGGTAAACCTAGAGCATTAGGTGGTATCACTTTTACGCCATAGCGGCAAGACTGACCGGATGCAAGTGCATATAAAGTCGCCGCTAATCCTTGTTCATCAAAACGAGGGCTTGATAAACCACCATTTAACTGCTCAGGCCCAATAAAATAAACATCACCTAAACGAGCATTGCTATGTTGTAAATCACTGCTCATTAAGTCCATGACATTGGTACTGGTGCTTTGCTTATCACAATCAAGTTGTGCACTAACAGATGAACCCCAATCAATTAGTTGTACTTTGCCTGTGCTTTTATCGTAAACCAAGTTAGAAGGTTTGATGTCACCATGCACAATAGGCTTTAACTGACGATGATTATTGGCTTGACGTAAATACAACAAAATATCTGCCAATTGCAACGCAATGCTGACCACCAACTCTGGTGCTAGTGGTCCTACTTTCAGTGACAATTGCTCTAGATCTATGCCTGGTGCTCGCGTCATTTGCAAAATTGATTGCCGCTTTATTTTCTGATAATCAATCACTTCTGGAATCTGTGGATGACTTAGCTGCCCTTGAATTTCAGCCTCTTCCGCTAACCTATCTTGTACATGCTGGGGTAAATTAATACGTGAAAACTTGAAAACAACGGGTAATTGCACTGCAGAAGAACTTTTGTGCTTGATAGCCGAGAAAACGAAACCATAGGCACCTTTGCCCAAGAGTGCAACATCTTCAAAGCCAAGTTGCTTTAATTGCTGCTGACAAAGATCAACCCATTGTTTTAACTTAGTCGCATCTTTATGACTAAGTAAATAGATGGATTGCTCTTGGGCAATGTAGAAATGCTGTAATTTTTTATTAGTCACAAGTTGTTTCTATTGTTAAGAGGTAAGAAAAGGATTCGTAAATGAAACTTACGCTATATGAATACGCTACCGATTATTGCTTTAAACTACAAGGTGAGTGTGAAATTTTAGTCTTTACTTATACTGGTGAAGTAAGTTTCAATCACACTTAACCATTATTTTATACCATGCTCTCTTAATTTCATTGCTATCTTATTATGCGATACACTCAAGCGCTCAGCTAATTTTCGTGTTGTCGGAAATAATGGATGTAGCTGAGTGAGTAATTTAGTTTCAAACTCTGCTTGAGCACTAGACCAGTCTTTAATCGCATGAATATCAATATCATTCCCAAGTTGCTGGTTACCACCGTGCTTATTGAGAACTTGTAATAAATCTTCGGCACAAATATCACCGCCGTTATTCAAGGCGACAACACTGAATAAAACATTCTGTAGTTGCCTAATATTTCCTGGCCAAGCAAAGCCCTGTAATAAACTCAGTGCTTGTGCGGTAAGTTTTGGCTTTGCAATATCAGCCTGTTGACTGTTATTAACTTGCTTAGCCGCATTTTCAATAAATAAGTTAGCTAATAAATTCATGTCTGCCATACGCTCTCTTAGGGGGGGCAAATCAATGCTAAGCACATTTAATCGATAATAAAGATCTTCACGAAAAGTTTTTTGACTGATGAGTTTGGCTAAGTCTTGATGACTGGCACTGACAATACGTATATTCGCAAGTAGCTCTTTCGTACCGCCAACACGACGATAAGTTAGGTCTTGTAAAAAGCGCAACAATTTTGCTTGTAAATACGGTGACATTTCTGCAATTTCATCTAAAAATAGACAACCTCCTTCAGCCAGTTCAATTAATCCGGGTTTACCGCCCTTTTGCGCGCCGGTAAATGCGCCTCCGGCATAACCAAACAACTCACTTTCTAATAAATGTTCAGGTAATGCTGAGCAGTTGATCGCTAAAAAAGGCGCTTTAGATCTTGAGCTTGCTTGATGTAATGCCCGAGCGATTAACTCTTTACCTGTACCTGTTTCACCACTGATTAATACTGGTAAATCTAATTCGGCAAATCGCTGACTTTGTGCCTTTATTAAACTGATGCTTTTTGATTCACCAATAATACTATCAAAACTGTGATCTTGATGACTTTGCATTAATGAAATTTGACGCCCTAGGGTATTCATCGAACGAAAAAGTAACACTGAGCCACTTACTTGCTCAGTTTTGTCTTGCGCTAATGTTGAGCTGTGACTTGATACGACTGGACTTATATCGAGGATGTACGCCTTCCCTTTAATAGTCACTGCTTGGCTAGTGGCAGCATTACTAAGCATAGCTTTATTTATTTGCCCGAGAAAGGCATCGATTGGTTTGCCCAAGTAATCCGTTATCGTCGACTCAGGTTCAATTGAAGCTGTTGACGGCTTAAGCTTATGGCTAGCTTTATTCATGGCCAAAATAAGCCCATTACTATCAAGATCAATAATAGGCTCTGGCATTTTATCTAATAAAGCCTGTAAATGACTTTCTCGTTGCTCACTTGGCAATAAGCTAATTATCTCTACACTTTTTACACCAGCAACCGAGGCTAAACAATCTCTAATTGAGGAAAGCGTTAAGGCAGCATATTCAACATGCACATAAGTAAAACAGCTGATGATTTCTACCGCTTTTAAATTCCAGGCTTGCTTGGCAAATATCGCTAATATTTCTTGAGAAATACCGATTCTATCGCTTGATTCAATAACAACACGCATAAAGTAAAACGACCACAAATAAATGTACTACAAATATTACATAGTAATTATTTTAGTACAACCGGTATTTATTCCATTAAAACAGTCAATAACTAGCTATTGTTTACTCTAAAAGGAAAATAAAGAAACAACTTGTAATACATTTAGTACAAACACTTATCAACCTAAATAGAGAACACCGTATCAACATGATAAATAAGGAGTTTTATTAGTTGGCAGTATAGTTGCAACCTATTAAGTAATGAAAGAAACATCAGCTCACCATGACAGCTTACTGATGTAGCGGTATTAAATCATTCAGCTGATATCAAATAATACATAACAATAATAATGACACCTAATAGAAGAGAAGCTATGACCCAGTTTAAGAGCAAAAATATTGAAACTAATGCTATTCACGCCGGCAGAATTAATGATACACAGTTTGGCTCGCTTGCTACGCCTTTATATCAAACATCTACTTTTATCTTCGATAATGCTCAGCAAGGTGGCGATCGTTTTGCCGGTGAAAGCGAAGGTTACATCTACACCCGCTTAGGTAACCCAACAACTCGCCAATTAGAGCAACGCGTTGCGGCCATGGAATGCATGGATGATGCAGCAGCAACTGCCACAGGTATGGCGGCAGTATCAGCCGCATTACTGACTAACTTACAAGCTGGCGATCATATGATTTCATCTAAAGCGGTATACGGTTGCTCATTTGCGCTAATGAGTCACATGCTCAAGAAATTTAATATTGATGTGACCTTTGTCGATATGACTGAGCCAGACAATATCAAAGCAGCCATCAAAGAAAATACTAAATTAGTCTTTCTAGAGACACCTATCAATCCAAACTTGGTGGTATTAGATTTAGAAAAAATTTGTGCCATTGCCAAAGAGTACAACTTATTATCAATTGTTGATAACACTTTTCTTACTCCTGTATTACAACAGCCTGCAAAATTTGGTGCTGATATTGTATTACATAGCGCAACTAAATACCTTAATGGTCATGGTGATGTTGTTGCAGGCATCGTATGTGCCAATTTTGAAATGATCAACGAAATAAAAATGACAACGCTTAAAGATATCGGTGCCACCATAAGTCCTCATGATGCTTGGTTGATAATGCGCGGCCTTAAAACCTTGCCCATTAGAATGGATAGACATTGCAGCAATGCACAAACAGTCGCTGAGTTTTTAGAGCAACACCCTATGGTCGATGAAGTCTATTATCCTGGACTAAAAAGCCACTCAGGACATAAGTTTGTAGGTAATCAAATGAAAGCAGCAGGTGGTGTAATTGCTTTTGAATTAAATACCGACCTTATCGGTGGAAAAACCTTTATTGATGCGATGAAACTCTTTTCAATAGCTGTCAGCTTAGGTGATGCAGAATCGCTAATTCAACACCCAGCCTCAATGACGCACTCACCTTACACACCCGAAGAAAGAGCAGATGCCGGTATTAGTGATAGCTTAATTAGGATCTCTGTTGGTTTAGAAAATGTCGACGATATCATTAGCGATTTAACGCAAGCTTTAGCAAAGGTAAAACAGCCAAGCAGCAAAAAAGTCACCAATATTACTCAAGCAAATAATGCGGCATAAGTCGTTGTTTTATTAACAATTGAACATCAGTACTAAAGCTTATACATATCACATAAAAAAGCCTCAATAAGCAATCAGCATATTGAGGCTTTTTATTTCAATTTGAGAATATCAATCGGATTAAATTATCAATTATTTATCAGAGAAAATAACCGCCAATTGCGGTAATAACTTTTCTTTAAGCATCGCTATTTCATTTTCAGAGTATGGCGTTAAAGCTTGTTGCCCCCAAATTGGTTTTGGCCATTGTGCATCATCTTTAAAGCGCACAACATGATGAACATGTAGTTGCTCAACCACATTACCTAAGGCTGCAACATTCATTTTATCACCAGTAAATACTTGCATTAATAACTCACTCAATAAACTCGACTCATTGAGTAATTGTTGCTGCTGTTGCCAGTCTAGTTGGTATATCTCACTAATATCAGCAACTTTAGGTACTAAAATAAACCAAGGATAAGCCCTATCATTACAGAGTAGCAATTTACATAAAGGAAAATCAGCCAATTCAATACCATCTATTGCTAATTGAGGGTGTAAACTAAATGTTGTTATTTCACTCATTATAAATTCCTTGTTTTGCACATATATTATGTAACGTTATCACGATAGCCTACCGTAAAATAGTAGTCGTTAAACCTCGCAATAAAACTAATTAACGTTTGTTTTTACGGCCACGACCACGCGCTGTTTTCTTTGCTTCTCTTGCAGCGATACGCTTTTCTTCGAGCTCGGCAAAATGTGCATTTTCTTCATCGATGATATCCGGTAACTCAAAAGAAATAGCGCCGAGGGTTTTATCGCGTATTTCATTAATTAAAATGACAGACGCTTTATGTAAGTCAACACGCCCCCCACTTTTAACACAACTACGCTTGCGACCTATCGCTTCTATCAGGTCTTCTTCATGTTCTGGTAACTCATCAAGCTTGTAACGTTCCATAACACGTTTTGGATACGCTTTAAGCAAATAATCCGCTGCAAAATAAGCGATATCATCATGATCAAAAGCAGTATCTTTCACAGCACCTGAAACAGCTAAGCGATAACCAGAGTTTTCGTTAGCAATTTTAGGCCATAACATGCCTGGCGTATCGAAAAGATATAATCCCTCTTCTAAGCGAATACGTTGTTGACCTTTAGTCACTGCGGGTTCATTACCCACTTTAGCTTTTGCTTTACCTACTAAGGTATTGAGTAATGTGGACTTACCAACATTGGGTATACCCATGATCATGGCATTTATTTGCTTGCCTTCTGCATCTTTATTTGGCACTAATTTTCGAATTAAACCAACAAGGTTTTTTGCTACACTCGGCTGCTCTGTGGTTAAGGCAATCGCTTTTACATTATGTTGCGACTCTAAATAATCTAACCATATTTTGGTGGTGGTGAGATCTGCTAAATCACTTTTATTAAGGATCTTTATTAGTGGCTTATCACCTCTGATCTCAGTGATCATTGGGTTTTCACTACTAAAGGGTAAACGCGCGTCACACACTTCAATGACCACATCGATTTGCGGTAATATTTCTTTTATTTCTTTTTGTGCTTTGTGCATGTGGCCTGGAAACCAGTTAATAGCCATGAAAATCCTAAGGTAACTAATAATAATGGTGTAATTTTAACAAGCTTTTAGCTGATCTGGCTAGCCATACTCATTAATAATGCGAAACGAATACATTCCCAATTCAAGTCATACTTTTTGAATTTACGAAATTGACGTCTTAACATGTGCTAACACAGTGGCAATTTGGCTAGTATCCATTTCACCTAGTGAAAAATATTTGCTGATAATGTAGTGAGCGAACATAAAAACGCTTAGCTAACTAGGATACTCATAAAGCGAAATAGCACTCTAGTCGACAAAAGAGAAACTTAGACAGTCGTCCGCTGATGTCCCCGTATTCATTAGCGTATGAAGATTAACGCTTCATTATTTTCCTTAATACATTCTACAGTATTGATGAATCATCTTGCATAGATATACTGTTTATTCATCGCCAAAATACCCTTACTTTTTGAAAAATGACTTACTATGTCAGTTGGCAGTCATTTTAAAATCCTCCCTAAGGGGGATATAACTAAACGAGTATAATGACTAATATATACTCAATACAAATTATAAATAGCGTCGAGAATAGTACTTTGTTAAATAAATTAATATCTAATGAATTATCTGAAAATGCAGTGCTACCGCTATCTTCATTGAGTAACCTAGCAATTCATCCGCTACGTGAGAAACTTTATAACGAATTACATAATAGACCTTTCCATTCAATATCTTCACCGGCTCAACTTACCCACATTGCTATCCAGCACCAAGGAGAATTAAAGCAACAAGAGCATGAATTTATCTCACTGTTATGTAATAGATTTCAAGTAAACTCTCCGGCAAAGTCAATGCCATGTTTCTATCAAGATTTTGGTTTGTTCAGCCTTCGCTGGGAACGTCACCTAGAGTATTCCACTTATACCTTTATTCATCAAGCGCCCTTAACTGATCAGCCCTTTGTTAAGAATGCCATTGATTATGTACCTAGTAACTGGTTTGAGAAAATGCCTGGTCAAGTGATCGCTGCAGTGCATCTGATTATAGAATCTGAATGTATTAATAAAACTAAAACCCATAAAGTTGAACAGTATTTCGACAATATGTCATTAATTGCAAGTGCTCCAGTACACTCTCAAGCGAAAGTTTGGAGTTCATTTAAATTACATGAAGATGGTTTTGGCCGTTTTTTGATATACCAAGAAGACTTATCACCCGCGCAGCTTGGACGTTTAGCACAACAATTATTGCAACTTGATACCTACCGCTTAATGGCAACATTGGGTTTACCATTAGCACAAGCAATTAACAGCGAGCTGAACCAACTGGACATACAACTGCAACAAGTGACAACTTACATCGCGCTTGGAACTGAAAAAAGTGATAGAGAGCTATTAACACAAGTCTCTAAAATAGCAGCAAAAGTAGAAGATTATCGTAGCCAGAGTACTTACCGATTCTCTGCTACCAATGCCTATTACGACGTTGCATTACAACGGATGGAAGAATTAAAAGAAGAAGAAATCCCAGGTTATATGACCTTGCAAGAATTCTTAATGCGAAGAATCACTCCTGCCGTTAAAACGTGTCAAACTGCATCAAGTCATTTGGAAGATATCTCAAAAAGAGTGACCCGTGCCAGTGATTTATTGCGCACACGCGTTGAAATGGTGCTACAAGAACAAAACCAAACCTTATTAAAATCAATGAACCACCGTGCACACGTTCAAATGCGTTTACAACAAACCGTTGAAGGTTTGTCTGTTGCTGCAATCAGCTATTATGGCATGCAATTATTCGAAACTATGCTCACCTCATTACCAAGTTTAGGTGTTGAATATAATCATGAACTAGTCAGTGGTTTTGCTGTGCCCATTGTTATTGGCATTGTTTTTGTTGGCACGCGTTTAATACATAAACGTTTGATGAAAGGAATAAAGTAATTCCGTCTAGTGTTCAATAAAATTTAAAGAAAATAACCGACAAACTAGTGCGTTCTGCCACTGAAGTTTACTTGTCAATTTGCCTTCGTTGTAGTCAGAACATAGTGCGGTGACTTATTATGACGTTATAAAGGCCCTTTTATACACGCCAGCAAATACTCAACGACAAATAGATGACTCAGACAGGTATAATCCACTTTCCTCCTATTTTTTAGTAGCTAAGCAGTAACTTATTGCTGATAATGCTAATCATTAAGTATTTTCAAAAAAGAGTTAGCTATTACGTTATGAGTAAAAAATTCTATGTGATCTGGAAAGGCGCTAAAACCGGTATATTTACCACCTGGCCAGAAGTTCAACAACATACTGCGGGTCGCTCAGATGCTCAGTTCATGGGCTTTGAATCAAAAAACGCTGCCGAACAAGCTTTCGCAACAACTTACACAAAAGCGTTAATGCAACGCTCTTTAAGTAAGAAAGGCTCAACAAGTTCTAGCCCTACCTCAACTCGCACAGCAACTAGTAAAAAAACGAGCAAGAGTGCTAGCGCTACAACTGCAGCGCTTAACCCAAATGGCCCAAGTGATATTGAAATATACTGCGATGGTGCTTGCTCTCCTAATCCAGGTAAATCAGGCACTGGCTTGGCGGTTTATGAATCAGGTAAGGTCACTTCATTGTATTACGGTTTGTACCTGCCAAATGGTACTAATAATACTGCCGAATTAAGCGGTATGCTTTCAGCGTTTCAAATTGCACAACACTTTATCGATAAAAACAGTGAGCAAAGTATTTGCATATTATCTGACTCTAAATATTCTATCGACTCAATAACAAAATGGGCAAAAGGTTGGCAGGCAAAGGGATGGACCCGAGGTAAAGGCGAGGAAATTAAAAATTTAGCATTAGTCCAACAATGTTATGCACTCTATAAAACTATGCACAGCAAAATCACTATCCGCCATGTTAAAGGTCACGCGAACATAGAGGGAAATGAGCTGGCAGATAGAATGGCAGTACTTGCAAGAAAACAACAACAAGTTAATATGATCCGCTATAGCGAAACAATCAACATAAAAGCCATTCTTGCTATGGAATCTGGTTAGAGCGATCGCCACACTAACCTTACTTCACCTAGCTGAGTTGACATGATCCTAATTAAATAGACGAGAATATGCTTACCAATATCCTAATTACTATTACGTTATTATTAATAACAGCCTTTATTCTCTCTCGAATTTTTATCTTACCGAGAAACATTTGGTTATTATTTATCTCTCAGCCTTTAGTGATGTCTGCATCGCCTATTATTGTTTTTATTGGCGGGATCTTATCCAGTAAAATGGCCGATGATCCTTCGCTAGCCACCTTGCCAATAACTTTAATGATTTTAGGTGTTGCTGCAGGCTCTATTCCTGCTGCAATGTTGGCTAAAAATAAAGGCCGAAAGTTTGCCGTTTACACAGGCTTAAGCTGCTCTTTAATTGCGGTAATTATTGCGTTATTTTCTGCAAAACTAGCACTATTTTCGCTCTTTTGTTTTGCCAGCTTGTTAATTGGCATCGGCGGAGCCTTCACGCAACAATTGCGCTTTGCTGCGATAGAAAGTAGCTTAAATAAAGAAGATGTACCTAAAATATTATCAATTTTAATGCTCAGTGGCGTCTTTGCTGCATTTTTAGGGCCTGAAGTAGCGGTAGCGGGTAAAGACTGGCTAAATTCTCCTTATGGTTACGCGGGATCTTTTTTATTTTTAGCAGCCCTGATCCTTTGTGCCATGCTACTGATGTTAGCTTTTAAAAATCCTCCGGTAACCAGCAATGAAACCAGTGGAGAGCCAAGAACATTAAGCGTTATTATTAAACAACCCATCTTTTTGATTGCTGTATGTACCGCAACAATTGGTTTTGCCTTAATGAGTTATTTAATGACAGCTACGCCCATTAGCATGCATCATATGCAAGGCCACAGTTTGCAAGAAACTAAATGGGTCATTCAAAGCCATATTGCCGCCATGTATATTCCATCATTATTTACCCCTTGGTTAGTTAAATACCTGAAATTAAAAGGGCTAATGCTCATAGGTACAGTAATCTATGCAATAGTTGCTCTGATAGCTTTATCTGGCCATGAAGTAATGCATTACTGGTGGGCTCTTATTTTATTGGGTATTGGCTGGAACTTCTTATTCTTAACAGGCACATCTTTATTACCTGAAAGTTATCACGCCAGCGAGCGTCATAACGTTCAGGCAACCAATGACTTTATCTTATTTGGCTTTCAAGCTGCCGGCTCACTATTAGCTGGCTGGGTGTTATTTAACGCTGGTTGGCATTGGGTTGTAGTAACAAGTCTGCCTTTTATTCTGATACTGTTTACTGTGGTTGGTTTTTATCATAAGCATCAGAAAAAAGTGAGGAGTAAGCTTGCTACCAGTAATTAAGGCTATAATTTAAAGTAGTATTATCGAGAAACTTAAACCTGTAACAAAAAAGGAAGTAATGATGAGTGGAACAACGATGGTCGTGGTTATTGTCTGTATCGTCTTCGGTATATTATATAAAATGTATAACAAACATTTAGAATTTAAAGCGAAAACAATAAACCATAACAACAACACTGATTCACTAAATGAAGAGTTGAGAAATGAAATTAACGCACTTACCGAACGTGTACAAGTGTTAGAAAAAATCGTCACCGACGAGGGATACCAAGTGCAAAAAGATATCAATAAGCTATAAAATAGCAAAGTAATTATCAGTATCACTTTTCCCTTCAAAACGGAGTAATGATGTAATGAAACTCATAATGAAAACTGAATTTGATAATCTCAGACTCAATCCTCTTCACGATTATGAAACTGACAGTAATGGTGATAAGCAAGTCGTTAAAATCTATTGTGGTGAGTTACTTATTGCCAAAAAATTAAAACAGAAAAAGTCCATTCGTTTTTTTGGCATAGCAACTTACCAACAATATCTAACGCAAGAAGTAGCTTTGAAATAGCACTATGCGTATAGTGCGCAATAAATTAGCCTTAGTGGTTTTACTTCTTAAGCATTGATTTTAAGTCTGCAAAAGGATTATAGGTAGCAGTATCTTGGTTGGTATCGCCGGCTTTTACTTCGGTTGTATAACTCGCATGGTCAGTGTATTTTGCATGCTCGTTATCGTGACAGTAAATACACAATAACTCCCAATTGCTGCCATCATTAGGGTTATTAGTATGATCATGATCCATATGATGTACTGTTAACTCTTTTAAATTTGAATAAACAAATTCACGTGCACAACGACCACAAACCCAAGGAAATAACTTTAAAGCTCGGTCACGATATCCTTGCTCTTGTTGTTTATAGTGTGTGCTAGTACCAAAACGATCTGAAGACATAGTAATTTAGGACAGTAAATAAATAATATTGATAGTGTATTGCTAAGCGGGAAGCTTAGCAATAGTTCGATATAATCGATTACTACCGATTAGGGTATTTATACTTTTCAAGTTTACTGATCTAGTGATTCTAGTGTCTTACCGTGTGGTATAGGTAAACGAGTTTCTGCATCAACTTTTACAAAAACAATGTCATCTGCTAGACAAATGGTTTTTTTAGTCGCTTTATTACGTACTAAACAGGTCACTGTAATAGAAGTACGACCAACTTCTTTAGTTTCTAAGCCAAACTCAACAACATCACCTTGCATCGCAGCTGACTCAAAACTAATTGCACCTATATGTTTTGTCACCAAACAGTTGGTCTCTAATTGACAGATAGCGTAAATAGCTGCCTCTTCATCAATCCATTCGAGTGCGCGACCACCAAATAGAGAGTTTGCGTAATTTAAATCGTTTGGCATAACAAGACGACGGGAAAGAAAGCGCATAAAAAACCTTAAAAAATGAACATCAATAATAGTAGGGCTTATTATAGCAATACTTTTAGAGAATTACTGAGCATTAACTCTAATTGATGCCCGGTAATACTTATTTAACTTTAGTGACTATTTTTGGCTCATCACTAACAGTAAGTATTGATATACATAGTTTTTTATCAATAAAAAAGCTCTCTAACCAGTAGAGAGCTTTTAACGGTGTTCAAAATATTATCGGTAATGCTTTATACCACTAATATCAAGCTTCCCTAGTCATTACGGCTTTTTGCTAATATTTACCGTTGGCTCAGTCGGATCAGGTCCTGTCACAGTAATTATATAAACACCATCATCGACAATAGTGACACTCAAATTATCTTGCGAGCCTTGTACTAATGTCAACGGAGAATCAAGTGTAACAACACTAGTATCCGCTGGGGCGCCTAAATTGAATGTTGACCAATCACCCGAAGCTATTTTAAAGCCGTAATCACCAGCAGTGAGGTTTACTTCCACTGAATAACTACTTGCGCCAGCATAACTAAGTTGATCAACTTCACCCCAACTATTCATGTCGCCACGAACAAATACTGGTGTAGCACCAAACATTTCGGCGGAATAAATAGTTAATGTTGCTTCAGCTAAATTAGAGGCGTCGAAAATAAAGGTGTAATCGCCATCAACAGCAAAGTTCATACTGAAGTTATCACTACTGCCTGATAATAATAATTGCTCTTCACCTTCAGTTATTTCCATATCATCAGCTGGTGCGCCCATGTTTACCGTAGACCAATCTGCAGAAGCGACTTTAAAGTTAGGCGTAGAAGCACTCAGAGTAATAGTCGTTTGATACTTACCGTTACCTATATAAATTAATTCGTTATCTTCACTCCAGCCATTCATGTCGCCACGAATAAAGACAGGCGTGCCAATAAATGGCTCTTCATTTTTTACCAGTAAAGTCGGCGCGTCAGTATTAGAGGCATCGAGGGTAAAGATGTAAACGCCGTCAAGCGCAATAGTTATGCTTAAATTGTCATTACTACCCGGTAAAAGGCTATAGTTTTCATCTTCTAAGACTTCATTACCAGAACTTGGCGCCCCTAAGTTAATGTTTGATGACCAATCAAAATCAGCCACCTTAAAGCCATAAGAACCTGCTGCAAGAGTAACTTTAGCTTGGTAAACACCATCGCCAATATAGCTAAAGGCATCATCAGCACTCCAACCATTCATTTCGCCACGAACGTAAGCAAGGGTATCACCATAAGGAACCACATCAGGTGCGCCTGCGGTTGCATACGCGGAAAGACCAACATCTTGTGTTTCACCTTGTACTTTCACAAAAACAGCCGTTGTTAGCGCTGGCACGGTAAAGTTGCCTTCGCCAGTGCCTTGTTCAAAGCTAGCACTGGCAACAGTGCTATCAACTGAATCAGTTAATAAAGGATGTAATATGAAATCACTGGCTGAAGCAATCGTATGGGTTTGTTCGCTATTAGTACCATTTACCACAACCACAAGTGCGTCAACATTTGGGTCAAGATCAGTCAGCATTTCTCCATCATCGATACTCATCACAATCAAACCTTGCGTTTGATTTTTACCAATATTATGAAAACCAACGCGGTTAATAATATCTGTCGCAGTGGTTAATCTAAATAATGGACTGCTTGTACGAATTGATAAAAATTCATTAAACACATTCGATGCAAATACAATATCCGTCATTGAGACAGTACTTGATGAACTAGACGCTAGCGATACTAGGTCATCGTCATTTCGGCCGCCTTTATCTAAAGGCAGACCTTTATTCCAGTTATTTAATTCAAAAGTGAAATCAACTAAGTTATACCAATCACCAGCATCATAAGTATTACGGTCTAATGATTTTGAACGAAGGAAATCCCCGCCCATTTGTAAAAATGGAATACCTTGTGACAATAATACAATCGATTGAGAAATGTTTTGTGCACGAACACGTTCGCTATTATTCATTTCAGGGCTTAACTTAACTTGTAAAATATCCCACAAGGTTTCATTATCATGTTTTGATACATAGTTAACAATATCGGCAGGATCTTTTGCGTACATACCTGATGCACTACCTTTTACGTCTGCCCCTTTGAAGTTTTTCAACACATAATCAGTTAGCGTGCCTGCCATACCAAATTTAACAATATCTTGTTGCTCAAACGGGAAGTCTGAATCACTTTCGTTGTTAAACAAAGTCGCATTTCTAATGCCATCACGGATACGATCGTTATAGGTGGCAATTTCAGTACCGGCCATATTTTCTTGATCAGCGCGTTCAAATCCACGAGAGTCTTTGTACCAGCCTTCACCATAAAAATGATTATCCGGGTCAATTGCTTGAATAGCATCACGTGCAGCTAACATCTGTGCTTTCGAGCCTTGGCTCATAATATCAAAACGGAAGCCATCAAATTGGTATTGTTCAGTCCACTGCTTTAACGAGTCAACCATCAACTTGTCCATCATGCGATGTTCAAGGGCAGTATCACTACAACAAGTGCTATTTTGAACAGCACCAGTAATAACGTCACGACTGTGATAATAACCAGGTACAAACTTATCAAGTACCGAGTTATCCCATAAGCCTGAAGAATTCGTATGGTTATAAACTACATCTAATACCACACGTAAACCAATGTCATGCAAGGATTTTATCATCGCGCGCATTTCTTTGATCCGGCTTACGCCATCTGGATTAGAAGCATAAATCCCATCAGGTACATTAAAATGTTTAGGATCATAACCCCAGTTAAAACTATCAGTATCACGCATCGCTTCTGTTAGTTTTGCTGCATCATTTGAAAAAGGAGAGTAACTTTCAAAAACTGCGCGCAATGTTTGATCATCTATATTCTGATAACAAGGTGGTGCTTTAAAATTGACTTTACATAACGCTAAAACGGTACTATCCAAATCGATAATCTTGTCTGCATCTTCATTAATCGTCGCGATATCATTCGCAGGCAACATATGAAAATGTGTCAAGCCATTAGCCACTAGCTTTTGTAAATGCTGCATAGGTGCCGAGTCAATTTCAGTGAACGCTAAGAATTTCCCTCTATTTTCAGCTGAAGTACTTTCATCATGCGCGCTAAAGTCACGAATATGCCCTTCGTAAATGACTGCATCTTCGTAGTTTTCAATAGTGGCTACCGCATGACCATTCCAACCTTCAGGTAGTAGGTCTTCATCAGCTAAATTAACGAACTGAGAATATTCACCATTGGTTGATAAACTTAACGAATACGGATCTGTACTTTCTATTTCTTCAATCGTTTTATTTTGTGGGTGGTAAATCGTTAACGAAAAACGATAAAATTGACGATCAAGACTTGCATCACCAGTATAACTCCATACACCAGTCATTGAGTCTTCCGTCATATCATGGCTTGAAACCATTTCTTTGGCAGCGTTATAAACATTCAATTTAAGCTGTTGAGCAGTTGGCGACCACACAGAAACGTTAACTGCACCATTATCATAAACAACACCTAACACGGCTTCATCTGCATCCATTTCACCTTTAGTATAAAGATCATCTAATACTAAATCAGCTTGCACATTCGTGGCAGCCACCGCTAGCCCTTCTGCGTTATACCCCACTAAGACCAATTGATTTTTAACGATGGCTTTTGCTTCTTCAATCGACCAATTTCCCGTAAAAGCAGGCCAGTCTGCAACTAACGGCGCTGCAGCTTTTTGTTCATCGGTTAAATCAACTTCTGATAATTCAACAACGGTTCCGGTAATAGTATCTTCATTAGCTTCATCGGGCCCAATACCCGCAGTTGCTGAATGATGCAATTTTACCGATGTGACCAGATCAAAATTTACATCCCATGTAAAAGTATTACTATCTATCCAATGCGCTGAAAAATTACTGATTGCCAACGCTTGTTTACCCAAAGTTACCACAGGATATTCAAAAATGGAGGCGACACCTGAAAAGGTAAAATTCATACGTTGGTATGTTTCATCATCTTGCAGCAGAGGCATTTTAAAGTCACCACCACCAAACTCTTTTCCAGCGTCGTCAGTGCCTTTGTGAATAATAAAATGGCCACATTCATTGTAATCATCTTTAAGATTTAATAGCCAATACGCACCATATACAGGATCAACCCCGGTATGCGCTAAGCCATTATCCCAAGAAGGCGCTAAAGAATCGTCAGCATAAGCATCGCATTCCGCACTGTTCCAATTATGCATTTTGTAATCACTGTATTCACCGTCTGCTCGGTTATAAAACAATAACGCCTGATTTTCACCTGCAAAGATCACAGGCGCTGGTGCTTTGGGATCGATACCCACAACACAGCTTTCATTTAATGCATCAGGTACCGTTGGCACTGGACATTCAATAGGCTCCGGCGCAACACAACTGGTGCCGGTAGCATCAGAAACCATTGGCACATCACAACTAAGTAGTACTTCACCCGGCTCGGTAGACTCAGAGCCTCCACACGCAACAAGTACCATTGATACAGATGCTAAGACAATAACTCTTAACACCGATTTTTGACTAAACATAACTTTTACTCCAAATGAATAATTGGCTATTTAACACACAAGTTATTGGATTGTTTTTATTTGAAAACTTAATTTCATTCATTGTTAATAACTGCTCATTAATAACTCAACACAAACTGCCGCTATAACGCGTACGTCATGCCTAAAACAAAGGCTTAACGATGACCAGTAAAGGTCGTATCATGCGCTATAACGCGTATGTCATACCTAAAAAGAATTGACGACCAAAGTACTGAATGGTGCCTGTTTGACTTTGCACGCCAAAGTAACTTTTAGTTGGTTCGTCGGTTACGTTGTTCACCTGAAAAACCACACCTAAATTGTCATTAAATTGATATGACGCCTGATAATCGATGACTAATTCATCATCATAATTAACCGTTTGTGCTTCTACCGCGACTTGCTCTGAGACAAACTCATCTCGATAGCGCGCACTAATGCGTGTTTCGAAACCTTCATAGCCCCAGAAAAGTGTGGTTTGCAAAACATTTTCAGATAATCCAGGCAGCGTAATCGGTAAGTCTTGCTGTCCTAATTGTGAAATTTGTTGAATTTCACTTTTGGTGTGTGAGTAACTGGTACTAAGGCCCAGACCAGACCAGAAATCAGGCAAGAATGAAAAAACTTGGGTGTAACTCACTTCAAGTCCTTTTATATAACCACCTTTATCGTCATTAAACGCAGTTTCAAAATTACCGTTTCGAATTTCTAAGGGCACACCACTTAATGGATCGATGTATTCATCAGGCACAATTAAGCCATTACCAGCAAAGTCATATTCACTAATGGTTTGGGTAACAATACCCGCTGATTCAATGTCTTTATAAAACAACGCAAAAATGAAACTACCATCTGATTCGGTAAAATATCGTTCATAGGAAATATCATACTGGTTGGCATAAAACGGTTTTAAGTGTGGGCTGTTTTTCGCGTTACCACTGATTTCAGCATAAGTACCACTGTCAGTTGTTACTTTGTTAATGTTCACACTACTGTTAGAGGCTAGCCGATCAATATTAGGGCGACTCATAACTTTAGCCGCAGCAAAACGTATTTGATCGTTTGGCGTAATATGAAAATTTAAATTCATTTGAGGCAGGTAATCGGTATAGGTATTTTCGATAATACTAGGTGCATATTTTTGATTGATCAGGCCAGCGTCATCGGTAATAAATTGTGCGCCTAACTCTGCATTCGCTTGCACAATAACATCGCCATTTTCATCAAGGGCATCTTGTCCATAGGCATCTTTTACTGTTTTTTCACCAACATCCTGTAATGAAGTAGACGCTTGCTTAGTTCTGACAATACGAACACCAAAGTTACCAGTGACTGGAATATCACCAATTTCAACATCGATATTTGCCATGATATAAGCGGCAAAGATATCTTCAAATACTTGACCACTTTCTTTCATGGTCCAAGCTGAATCTTTCCCTAATGGATCGCCATTAATTACGCCACTTGCCGAGCCACCCCAAGTTTGAACTGGCTGAGGTATGCCTTGAGGAAACCAAGCATTTAGCACCTTATTTTGATCCAGTGCTAAATAACTAGGAAAAGAAGAAAAGTCGCCTTTCCAGTCAACTACTGTCGCCATATCCGCAGTAATACTCAGTGGCTTCTCTTTCGAATTAAACCCACTATCGCTACCAAATTCATATACTGAGCGATCGCTGCTGTATTCTCTTTCAGAATAACGAGCACCAAACTCTACAGAGGAAATATAATCAGAATCTAAGGAGTACTGAAAATCAACACGAGCAGCAATAACCTCATCAGAGTTCACATAAGGATAAATACCGTATTTTGTTACCATTACGCGGTTTAAATCAGTTAAGGCATCAGCTTGGTTTAAACTAACATCAGGTAAATCCAAGCCATTTAGTAAGTAATTAATTGACACATTATTATCAAACTCGGGCTGTGCGGCATTTGCATCATCAGCAACTAAAGACCAAATCAAACCGTTTCTAAAATCACTAGTAGCTGATGAATAAGATAAATCTACTGCCATATTAAAATTGTCAGTGATTTGCCAATCAGCATTAAGACCAAAACTTTGTACTTCATCCGAATCACTATTGTCATCATTAACAATTTCAACACGCGTTGAGCTATTAGAAGTTCGATTAAAGGTCCCGCCTATGACTGAGTTATCGACAATAGTTGCATTACCAATTGCCGCTTGGCTGCCATCAAATTTTACTCGATAACCACGGGCAAACTCTTCCGAGTCAAATTTCGAATAGAAACTATCAAATTTTAGGGTAAAATTATCTGCGGGCTGCCATTCCAGCGTTGCGACAAAACCATCTCGGGTTTCTTCCCCGCCTTTGTGTTGTAACTCAAACCCCTCACCGACATATTCTTTAGCTAGGTGAATGCCCTCTTCTTTGGTAGGTCCATTAGTATCATCAGCTAAGCCGTCTACATCTCTTAATTTACTGTAGTTAAGGCCAACAAATTGTGTGGTGGCACTTGGCTGAAATAAACGTGCATAACCCAAAGCAACACCAAAGGTATCATCAGCAAACTTACCTTGGTATGACACACTAAAACGGTGACCCGTTGAGGTAGCATCAGGTACGTCACTTGCCAAATCGTTATACATTCCACGCGCATTTACATTAAAAGAATGCTTGTCTTCATTTTTCAAAGGACTGGCCGTTTTTAATTCAACCGTACCTGCTACGCCCCCTTCAATAAGGGATACTTTGGGTGATTTGAAGACTGAGGCTTGTGATATGAGCTCTGAGGGGTATTGGTCAAATTCAACACTACGCTGACCGCTGGTGGATACTTGTTCTCGACCATTTAATGTTGTCGATACAAAACCGCCTGACATGCCACGAATATTAATTTCAGCAGCCTGACCACCTGTTCGTACCGCAGAAATACCGGGCAAACGCGTTAAGGCATCAGCCATTGATACATCAGGCAGTGCGCCTAAATCATCCGCAGTGATTTGCTCTGACACCGTATCGGCAAAACGTTTCTGATTAATAGACTTAATAAGTGATCGTCTAAAGCCAGTTACCTCAATCACTTCGATTGCATCAACCTCTTGTTCTTCATTTTTTTTTGCAGCAACGTTTTCTGGCTCAGGTGTAGCTTTCACCGCTTCTTGAGCATAAAGCCCGCCAGAAGACACCATAAAACCACAGGAAAGTAAGGCTATATAAAGCTTACTCGGTTTAAATTTACGCATATTTTTTCCCTCATATTCATCCTTGAAATATTATTATTATCAGCTCTCTAACTGACTTAGTTTTTATAATTTCAACTTAATATAAGGCGCGAATTTTTCTTTAGATATGTTTTGCATACGTATTCAAAAATGTGAAAATATGAATAAAAATACTTAAAAAGACGTAAAAACAGTAACAGCTACATGGTTAATAATAAACCAACAGCCCATTATCATTGATGTTTAGGGTGTATTTATGACATTGATAGATTTGAATAAAAACTAGCCGAACTGTAACAATTGATTACATTTGAATACGTATGCAAAAACACCGTTATACAAGTTTCATTGAGCGTTTTAAGAATTAATTGCACGAATTAAAAGTCTACTTACGATTATTTATAACTATCATTAAGTACATATAGCCATTATTGAGAACGACTAATGTTGTCCAACAAAGAGAAAGTTAGAAAGCTACTTAAAGGTATCGAAACGGGTGATCCAGACGCTGCATTGGTGGTAAATGAAAATAAGTACATCCAGCATAATCCGCATACACGAGAAGGAAATATAGGATTAGCAGAGCTCTTTAAGCAAATAGCAAAAACTGGTCCACGAGTGAATATGATTAGGGCATTTGAAGATAAAGATTTTGTTTTTGCCCATATGGAATATAACTTTAGCACTTTAAAAGTAGCGTTTGAAGTATTCCGCTTTGAGGATGGTTTTGCCGTTGAGCATTGGGATAACATGCAACCAATGCAACATGCTAATGCCTCTGGTCGAAACATGTTGGATGGCTCTGTTGATGCAAAAGATCATCATCTCACAGAATTAAATCGGGAAAGTGTTTTATGCTTTGTTACTGATATTTTAATAGCGCGAAAACTAGAATTACTAACAAATTATGTTTGCCAAGATAAGTTAATCCAGCACAGCCCATTATTTGCTGATGGCATTGCTGCGCTACGCTCTGTTTTGAGCAACAAATCTAAAAACGAATTCACAATCAATTATGCAAAAGTTCACCGTATATTGGCGGAGGGAAACTTTGTTTTGAGTGTAAGTGAGGGACGACTGGATGGTCAGCACAGTTCATTTTATGATTTATTTCGCTTAACCAAGGGCAAGATTGTTGAGCACTGGGATACGATTGAAACTATACCTCCACGAAATGAGTGGAAAAATGAAAACGGGAAATTTTAAAGCTTTTCCCACCAAAGTGTTATTAGGTTGGAGCTAAAATAACTTTCCCAACGACTGAGGCTAGGCATAATATGCCTGCCAACTATTTGCTTCACAATCAAGTAATCGATTATCAGCTCAGTCTACAGCGATATTTTTAGCTCCGATAGATTTCTAGTATTTTAGACGAGCATAGTAGGTATTTTGCGCGGCAGCACGTGCCTGTCCCATGGTGTGTATACCCTGCTCATCCAACAGATGAATCAGGTGCAAGAATACTTGTGCTGTTGCCATCGCATCGCCCAAGGCCGTATGGCGGCCATGAATATTGATGTTAAAGCGTTCAGCAATAGCATCTAGCCCATGCGATTCCTGATTGGGATGGACGACTGCAGAAAGTAGCAGGGTATCTAGTACAGGCTGATCAAATACTACTCCTGTCTCTGTTTCCTTAACTTGCAGGCAGCGCATGTCGAATGCGGCATTGTGTGCGACCAGCACAGTATCACCCACAAACGCATGAAAGGCTGGTAATACTTCTGCAATAACGGGCTGCCCTTCCACCATTTCTGGCTGAATACCGTGAATCGGTATGGTTGCTGCGGGTATAGTGCGCTTGGGATCTACCAATTGATCAAAGCGTTCTTGCTGTAACAGCTTGCCATTGACGATACGTATGGCTCCGACCTGAATAATTTCATCACCATCTGCGGGATTCAGCCCCGTCGTTTCGGTATCAAAGACGGTATAGGAGAGTTCGGTAAGCTTGCAATCTTCCAGTGAGCGCGTTTGTTCCGAGGCTTGAAACAGATCAAAGTCGTAAAATTCAGGGCGGCTTTTTTCATTCACCAAAGCTGATGCCTGCTGATACTCTTGTGGTTTAGCTAGTGGTAAAAGGAAACGGAATAATGCCTGATGCCCGTCAGCTTCATGTTCAAACCAGAACGCACCATCATGGCGTTCAACGACATCCTGAATTGTTAACGAACTCTTTTCACCACCTAGCCGAATGGAGTCTTTTTCGCAATGTAACTTGATATCCTTTTCATTATTTTTTGGTGTCCAACAAAGATCAAGTTGACCATGACTTTCGATCACGCCAAGGCGAATTTGCACTATGTTGACGTGACATTGTTGATGTATAAGCTCAGCCAGATAGGTGATGGCTTCCAGTAAGGTAAAGCTTTCTACTTTCAGCCAAACGGAAGTATCAACACTGGATTTGGAAGCGGTAAGCCCCTCCCGTGCATTAATACGATTAATCACTGCATCTACTAGGTCAGCTCCCTGCATATCTTCGAGGGACCAATGAGACATGAAGCCATTTACTGTGGTTGATTTTAATTCATGGATACGTTCCCCAAGTCCCTGCGTTTCTTCACGCAAAACACTCAGCAGACTTGCTTGCATGTCTGGTTGCAGATCTGGGTATGCCAGCACATCTAGCGCTGCCTGCATATTTGCTATTGCAGCTCGACTACCTTCTGTTAGCGTATTTAGTACATGGTCCTGTTGTGAGAGTGCTTCAAATTCATGGGTGATATTTTCGGTCAAGAGTACAAACCCCGTCATTTGAGCGGACTCGTTAGTTTCAAGTTGCACAGCGCGAACCGGGGCCATTTGTACCCGTAGCAATTGCCCAGACTGTGTGGAGGTTACAAACTGTGCTGATGGTGATCTTAGCTTACGTTGTAAACGATGTTGAATATTATCCAGTGCATGCGTAAGCAACTTTCGATCGAATAGGCCATAAATTGAGCGCCCAAGACCTAGCAATTCAATTCCAGCAGCAACCTGGTGGGGGTGTGATAATTGTTGGAACTGTCTTCGGGCTCGGTTGTTATATAGCAGGATACGTCCATCCAAATTACACACCACGACACTTTTACTTAGTTCGGACATCAGTGCGGCTAAGCGGTTTTTTTCCAGTTCTGTGTTGTGGGCTGCTTCTTGTACAAGTGCATCCATTTCATCACGTAATGTTTCTCGCTGCTGCACTAACTGATTGATCAGCTCGGTCAAGCTACGGTTTTCAATACTGCCACTTGGTTGAAGTTGCCTTTTTACATCGGTACCAAGTAAAACCTGAGCATCTTCTGCAAGGCGAGCAGGAGCCGTCATGAAGTAGGCCACTAGCCAACGCAGTGCTATACCAACCGCCCCCAGAGATATTGCCCACATTAAAATTAATAATTCAATGCTTGGCCCCAGCGTAGCAGACACCGCATCACGACCTGCTCCGTCGAGAGTTGACCATATTAATATGCCTGTTGCCAGCAGCCATAACAGGCAGATAATGCCAATGATGGCGACACCAATGGCGACCCTCCAGTCAAAACGCCTCATGCCTGATCCAACATATCACGCACTTTTTGTGCCAGCTCCCTAGTGGAAAATGGTTTGATGACGTAACCATTAGCGCCTAGTGCCAGTCCCTTGGCAATATCTGTATCACGTCCTTTAGCTGTCAACATCAGGATAAGGGTATCTTTAAGATCGGGATTCGCACGTACTTCTTGGCACACATCAAAGCCCGTTTTTTTAGGCATCATAACATCCAGTAACACCAGATCGGGATGCTCTTTTGAGATGGCATCTATCGCTTCCTGACCATCATGTGCCACCTCCACTCGGTAACCTTCCCGCTTCATCAGGAATTCTAGAGATATCAGGATATTTTTCTCATCGTCCGCAATTAGAATAGTTTTACTCATTTTTGGAACTCCTATCATTATGGTATACCCAAACTGTCCTTTACCTAGGTATGAAAAAGCCAAAGCAGGCGCCTTCGCCTATTTTTGACTGTAACCACATGCGCCCGCCAAAATGTTCCACAATTTGACGACTAATCGGCAAGCCAAGACCAGTACCTGGCTGGCGATCTGTTTCACCTTCTATCTGCCGGAATTTTTCAAATACCAACGCCTGTTTTTCCGCTGCGATCCCTACCCCATTGTCAATCACTTCAACTGTGATGCCTTCGGTTGCATCCCGTATATAAACTTCAACCCTGCCATTTTCTTCGGGCACAAATTTGACGGCGTTTGATAGCAGATTTAACATCACCTGAGTCAAGCGATCAGCATCAGCGCGGATCAATGGCACATTCTTTTGAGCATGCACTTCCACTATGGCACCACGCTCCCTATAGATGCCAGAGATCGAGTGGACTGTTTGCGTTACCAGTTCCAAGATATCTACATTACTGTTGTGCCATTCGGCATGCCCTGCTTCTATCTTTGCCATATCCAAAACCTGGTTTACTAGTCTGCTAAGTCGTTCCGCTTCTGACACCACAATGCTGAGGAACTCCAAGCGCTGCTCCTCCTCCATGTTGGGGTCATCCAGCATTAACTCTGTCATTGCGCGAATAGAGGTCAGCGGAGTACGTAATTCATGGGTCACGGATGACATAAAGTTGTCCTTCAATCTATCTAGACTTTTAAGCTGCTCATTAGCTGCTTGCAGTTCCTTGGTGGCCTGTTCCAACGAACGCGACTTTTCTTCCAATGCTTCAGAATAGGCTCGTAACTGAGAAGCTTCCTCTAGGATGCGCATAACGTCATCCAGTTCTAGGGCTTCTTCTTCCACCACTGAAGCCACCATAATTCGTGCAGAGACACTACCAATGGCGCCGGTCAGATGGGTTTCAACAAACTGCACCAATGCTGCGTCTTCGGGGATTTTCCCTATATCATAAGCACCTACTTCCTGAGCATAGTCGGTGAACAGCCGCTGTGCCTTTGTTTCACCCATAAAACGTCCAGTTAGGTGTAACAGATCAGTTACTTTTGCTTGACCTTGCCAAAATACAGGGTTGGATAATTGGGTACGTTGGAACACATCTACAAACAACAAAGCCTGACTGGTTTCATGGGCTGTTGGCCGTTTCCATAGCGATACCGCTACGTATGCAGCAATATTCACAAAAAGACTCCAAAACAGGGAATGGGTTAGGCTATCAAGACCTGCCAGCCCCAGAAATTGTTCTGGTTTAAGCCATTCAATGCCAAATAGCCCATGAATAAGAAAATCCGCCGATATCCACCCTGATTTAGCAAGTGAAGGTAACATCAACGTGTAAGACCACATCACAAAACCCAGTAGAAGCCCGGTAAGTGCACCGTCACGAGTGCCATTTTTCCAGTACATTCCGCCCAATATAGCGGGAGAGAATTGTGCGACCGCAGCAAAACTGATCAGGCCGATGCTTACAAGGGCATAGGCTTCCCCAGCTAAGTGAAAATACAGATAGCCCAACAGTAGGATGCCGATAATGGCAATACGGCGAATAAGAAGTAGTAATCTGGTCAAGTCGCCGCCAGAGCGTTCACCAAACCGTGTGGTGCGCAATAACACCGGCATGACCAGGTCATTACACACCATGGTTGATATCGCTATTACTTCGACAATCACCATACCGGTCACAGCCGATAGCCCGCCAACAAAAACAAATAAAGCCAACAAGTTCTGGCCCTGTGCTAGTGGCAGAGAAAGTACAAAGGTCTCAGCATTGACGGGGGCGTTACCAAAATAAAGTAGCCCGCCTAATGCAATAGGTAAGACAAAAATATTGATCAGTAATAAATAAAGTGGGAACACCCAGGCAGCTCGCTTCAGGTGTTGCTCGTCGACATTTTCCACCACCATAATTTGGAATTGACGAGGTAGAAAAAGAACCGACAGCATAGCCAGTAGTGTCAGAGCAAACCATTGGGTGTAGCCATAAGAGTGCCCCTGATCAAATGTCAGTAGCACCTTGATTTCTGCTATTGCTGATGCTTGGGAAAATATGTCTGACATACCGTCAAAAATGCCATAAGTCACATAGATACCTACCGCGAGAAAAGCCACCAGTTTGACAACTGATTCAAAAGCAATGGCTGCCACCATACCTTCATGTCGCTCACTACTATCCAGATGTCTGGTACCGAATATGATAGTGAATCCCGCAAGTATCAGTGCCATATATAAAGTTCCATCAGACCACCAGGCTGACGGTGGTGTGGCAATACCTCCCACAGGAGTGGTCATCACTTCATAACCACTGGAAATGGCTTTCAGCTGCAAGGCAATGTAAGGAACAATACCAACCACTGTAATTATTGTTACCAACCCAGCCAGTGAGGGGCTTTTGCCATAGCGACTAGCAATGAAATCGGCGATAGAGGTAATGCGGTAGGTTTTCGCAATACGAATCATCTTTCGCACCACGAGCCAAGCCAAGATCATAGATAACATAGGCCCGAGATAAATGGGCAAAAACCATACTCCGGCACTGGCAGCACGCCCCACGCTACCGAAGTAAGTCCATGCGGTGCAATACACGGCCATGGACAGAGCATATACCCATGGACTGGCAATGATGGATTGCCCAGTTTCTGCACGTTTGTCACCGAAATAGGCTACGGCAAACAGAATAAATAGATAGGTAAAGGATACAGTTATGACCAGAGATGGGGAAAGCATTAGCTTGTCTTCCGCTTTTCCATCACCCAGGCAAGAGCTGCAATTAATATTCCCCAGAGCAGAAATAATCCAAATGGCAGAATTGGCCATCCAAGAACATATATAGCCTTATCCCATAACGAAAGTAGTGGGAAGTTCAGAAAAGCTAAGCCTGTCAGCGATAGAGCAATCAGGCGTTGTGATGTCATGCTTTTTAACATAATCCCCCCATGGACATCCAATAATTAACTGTAAAGAAAATCCCCTATAATAAATATTAGATTAAACAGCAACAAAGCAACATACCTCCAATGTAACTTTCAGCCATAAATCCTGACGGGCTTTTATAGCTTTGGTAACTATAGAGCCTCCTTTTATTATAGAAGCATTCTATATAATCAAACATATCAATTTAAGCCACTTGAATTACACTGTAATTGTAACGACACTTCGCTCTATTTTAAGTGACGAAACTTAGCTTAAAAATTGACTGATCTTGCCCGATAAAAATGAATACTTATTAACATGTTTTATAAGATAAATTAAAAGCGAAAATACTGTAGGTTACATTCACATGTAGATTGTTCATACTAAAGAGCATTCAAATACGCTAAAGGTTCAATTATGGAAAAATATATAATATTTTTTAGAGGCATTAATGTAGGGGGTAACAACTTATTACCGATGAAAGCACTTGTTCCCCTGCTAGAAGAAGCGGCATTTAAGGAGGTATCTTTTTATATTCAAAGTGGTAATGTCGTTTTAAAAAGCTCAACTCATCCAGCAAATATTATTGATAAAATAGTATTAGACAATTTTGGTTTTTCGCCTGAACTTTTCATTTTGACTGCAACGGACTTTTGTACTGTTATGGCAAATAACCCCTTTCAAATGTTCGAGGGCAAGTTCGTACACTTTTATTTTTGTCACAATAACATTAAGTTAAACCAGAAAAAAATGACTAAATATCTCGCTGAAACAGAAGTCTATTTTGTAAAAGACAAGGTGCTTTATTTACATGCCCCTAATGGTATTGGCCGCTCTAAACTTGTCGCTAATATAGAAGCTTGTCTAGAGCAACCCGCTTCTGGTAGAAATTTAAATACCGCTAATAAAGTCAGCACTATGTTAGCAAAAATGTAAAAGGCGCTACTAGAAGTAGCGCCTTTTAAATACAGGTTTGTCTTATGTTTGAACACAAAATAGGCGAAACGCTATTTAAGAGAAGATATTTTTCAAACTGTCCGCTAGTTCAACAAAGCGCTCTTTCATACTTCGTTTCACTTTAATACTAAGGCCACTGAAGATACAGAGTCCTTCAATTATAATAGTAGGCCTATTGAAACTACTTTGATTAGCGCCTGAAGACCTTGATTGACTCGGCGCTATATTATCAATGCCACCAAATATGCAGAACGCTTTTGACACGACATTGACATTTTCAGGCACATAAATAGTATCGCCACTAAATAAGCTGAACATTTTTATGCGTACTACCTCTTGGCTAAATTGAGCGTCAGTAAAATCAATATCGGTGCCACTGAAAATACTTAAATAGCGGGTTTCTTTAGCAACTTTCCAAACACCTCCACGAGTACTGCCACTAAAAATATTCACCATATAATCTAATTCTTCTGTGTCACCTGACACATAGTTTGGTGCTAAACCTTGTTTTTTATTTTCAACATAAGCTTTATCTACAACTAAAGGTAAGTCAGTGGTTAAATCGACTAAATCTTGATGGTTAGCCAACTCCATGGCTTGGTCTAAACGACGCTCAAAAGCCTCATAAGATAATTCACCGTGACTATAGTTCATGATCAATTGATCAATCACTTCACTGCGAACTGTTTCAATCGGTCTGTCTTTTAAAGTAACTGTCATTTTACTTTCCTTGCTTTTATAAATATTCGATTACTTATTTACACGTGAGTAACACTGTAGCAAGTAAATAAGCAATGACAATGCCAAATATATTAATCATAAAAAACTATAAGTTGAAAAAGCAAAGCCGAGTGTGCGTGGTAGAAATACAATTATCTGGTTATATTGACCAAAATAACGGGAATACAGAGGTCTATTAGTTGAATTACTTAAAAAGTAACTTAAGGAGGAAAAAGCACTCATTGTTCATATGTTCGACGTTAGTCAAAGAGCGCTTTCGATAGATTAATAATGCAATTAACGACTAAGGGAAGTAGTTGCTAGTGAAGTACCGCACGAATAGGAAGACCCGCACATATTTCTGCCTCTGCAATTAATATCTCTTCTAAGCGCTGGTCAACTTCTGTTTTGTCAAAATACTCGTAAGCAAGCTCAACAAATAAGTTTTTATGCTTTTCTTCTGATTTAGCGATCGCAACATAAAGATCTTTGTCTTTCCCTTCCGGCAATGCTTGTGAAACCAACCAGAACTTTTCATAACCGCGAGCTTCGATAACAGCTGCAACTAGCAATCTATCCATTAAAAAAAAGCTAGTGCCATTACGAAATAAAGCACGAATTTGAGTTATATAAGGGTCTTTTTTATCTTGGCCTAAGGTAACATCACGAGCGATAAGTAATTTTAAAACTTGCTTGAAATGAATGAGTTCCTCAATAGCCAAATCAGTCATAGCACGAACAAGTTTAGCTTTATCGGGGTAATGAGATAACATTGCCATCGCCATACCAGAGGCTTTTTTTTCCGCTGCCGCATGGTCTTGTAAAAAACGGTTAAAATCAGCCATAACGGCATCAACCCAGTCTTGACCTGTGTGGTGTTTCAATTCAAACATAGTTACTACTCTCTAATACAATATTTACTTTACAAAATTTACTTGCGAAATTGGCATGATTTTACCTGTGAACTTTTCACTCTACAATAGTTAAGCCATGCCCCGATTGATGATTACTTTCTCAACTCTACTTCTTGCTCTTAATAAAGCACCTTATCAATGCGGCCTTTATTGGTAGATTCGACTTTTAGCGGGTTATTAAGGTGCTGCCAGGCTCTCACCTTACCGCCAATATTTATTTGTTTAAATCCACCATCTCGTGCTTTTTCTTTATCAATTTTAAGAAAAGATAACATCGCTAAGTAACTCTCTTCGTCACTTACATCAATGGTAAGCAGGTCTTGAGGTCTGTTTTTAAAATGTTCTACAATCCCTTGTTGATGACGAGTGTAGCAATCCAGTAAAAATTCATCACTGTTGATATTATCTTCCGTTAATGGAGAGAAAGTTTCTCCATAACAACGTTTTATATGGGGATTAAAACCTCCGTCAGTACGCTTTAAATTGACTATCATGCGTTGTAATAGTTGCTTAATTGAAGGGAGCCAAAGCTCTGGATCACGTGTTAAATGGATAAACTGACTATTGGGGAAGTCTTTATCAAGTGTTTGGTAATCACAAAATATGGGCGTATCTGCTAATACTTCCGCTTGAGAAAATGAATCTTGAGTATAAGCATTATGAGCTGTTTTAAAACCTTGCTCTAACATTGCTAAACACACACTGGTGGTTGCCGTTCTCGGTAACCCAATAATAAAAATCTTCTCTGTCGACACTTAAGTTAAACCCTTTATAAAATATCAGTAGATTACAGTAAGACACTCTAAACCCACGTTAAACGCACAATTATAACGTATTTATTTGCCAGTGTTGAATGTTGATTAGTAATAATTTTCAATTGAATAGCCGCAAGAGCAAACCGTAAAAGGTATCAACGTCATCATGCAGATGAAATAGCTAAAACGCTGCATAAATTTCGATAAATATCTATATAACAAACGTCCAATTGACAGTGATCAATAAATGCCTTATTTATGAGAGCATACTAAATATATACCTAGTACATTTTTAGCATATAACGAGTAATACCAATGCCATTAGTTTTTTGATCCTGTTGTGCGTAGGAAGAATAATTCAAGGGTAGACGCTTGATTGACCAATAGCTGGCTATTGGGATTGAGAGCAACGCCGCCTTGGAATATTTTAACCAGCACAAATGGGCAATAATTTAATGGTATTGGTATCATTATTAGTCAAGGAAATTTCATGACAGCACAAGACGAGCAACGTGATAGTGTCAAATGGGGCGATTACTTACAATCAGGTAATCGCATCTTTATCGGTTCAAATGCCGCAGTACCTAACGCCCTAATTGATGATTTAATAGCCAATAGCCATGGGCTACATGATATCGAAACCGTTCATATTTTAACTTTATCTGAGAATGTTTGGGCTAAAGCTGAGCATAAAGACTTATTTAAAGTAAACAGCTTGTTCATTGGCGGTAAAAACATTCGCGAGGCTATCGCCGAAGGTAGAGGCGATTACACCCCTTGCTTTATTTCTGATGTACCCCGCTTATTCAACGAAAACAGCTTACCGCTTGATGTGGCACTGATTATGGTCAGCCCTCCTGATGAATACGGTTATTGTTCATTAGGCGTGAGTGTTGACATTGTTTCTGCAGCCGTAAAAGCAGCCAAATATGTAATAGCCCAAATAAATCCTAAAATGCCACGCACTAATGGACATAGCTTTGTCCATGTAAATCAAATACATAGCTGGATAAATGCCGAACAGGATTTACCACAAATTATTGCACCTGTTATGGATCGTCGTACGGAACAAATTGGTCAATACGTTTCCATGTTGATTGACAATGGTGCGACTCTACAAATTGGTATCGGTAAGATCCCTGAAGCAGTATTAACTTATTTAGGCAATCATAAAGATTTGGGAATTCACAGTGAAATGATCTCAGACGGCGTGATTGATCTTATGTTAAAAGGGGTTATTAATAACCGCAGAAAAACATACCATAAGGGTAAAGCCGTTGTAACCTTCTGTATTGGCAGTCAAAAACTCTATGACTTTGTTGATGGTAACCCGCATATTGAATTCTACCCTTCAGAGCATGTTAACTCCCCCGTTAAAATTGCTAAAAATGACAATATGGTATCGATCAATAGCGCTATCGAAGTCGACTTAACCGGACAAGTGGTTTCAGACTCTATTGGCTACCAATTTTATAGTGGTATTGGCGGACAAGTAGATTTTGTTCGTGGCGCTTCTTTAAGTAAAGGCGGTAAAGCAATTATTGCGCTACCTTCGACTACTAAAGATGGTAAAACATCTCGTATAGTTGCTCATATAACCGAAGGTGGTGGTGTAGTTACCTCCCGGGGTCATGTGGCCTTTGTTGTGACTGAGTTTGGTATCGCTTCATTACAAGGGAAAAGTATTCGTGAACGCGCACTTGAGTTAATACGCATTGCACACCCTAAATTCAGAGACCAGTTGTTAAGTGATGTTCGTAAACATTATTGGGTCCCAGAATATCAAGAAAGCTCGCCAAGTTCGGTGCCTGAATTAGGCACAATCGAAATGAAACGCTTTAACTTCGCCGATATTAATTACACCTTAAGAGCATTGTCGCCGGCTGATGAACGTAAATTACAAGAGTTTTTCTATTCTCATAATAAAGAAACCTTAATCATGCGTTACAACCATCATATTACTCAGATGACGCGTGAAAAATCGTGTAATTTGGTCAGTGTAAATCAGCACACAGATCTTGCTTTGTGCTTTACCAAGAAAAATTCATTAGGCGAATCAATACAAGCGGTTGCTCGATATTATTACATAGAGAGTATTAACAGCGGAGA